>Ga0310690_10002986_pt1 | contig 26354 bp, 16 predicted proteins | sample AusTroGonzalo_MG_2_FD_207661 | JGI IMG/M metagenome (GOLD analysis project Ga0310690, IMG submission 207661) | Bovine rumen microbial communities from tropical cattle in Woodstock, Queensland, Australia - Gonzalo_04 (v2) (version 2) | ecosystem: Host-associated > Mammals > Digestive system >...
CTGGGTGCGGCAAGAGCACCTTGATGCGGACGATCAACATGATGACCATGCCTACTTCCGGTGAAATCCTGTTTGAAGAGGAAAACATCGCCGCCAAAGGTTATCCTATCAACAAACTGCGCCAACGTATGGGCATGGTTTTCCAGACATTCAACTTGTTCGAGCATTTAAACGTGTTGGGAAATCTTACACTTGCCCCAATGAAACTGAAAGGAATCGGACAGGCAGAAGCTGAAAAGGAAGCCATGCAGATCCTGCACAAGGTGGGAATGGACGACAAAAGCACCGCCATGCCTGCAGATCTTTCGGGCGGACAGAAACAGCGCGTTGCCATTGCCCGCTGTCTGGCCATGCACCCCGACATCATGCTCTTCGATGAACCTTTGTCTGCCCTTGACCCTTCCATGACTGGAGAGGTGCAGACTGTCATCCGGCAGTTGGCTCATGAAGGGATGACCATGCTCATCGCTACCCACAAGCTCAAATTTGCCCACGATGTGTGTTCTCGCATCATCTTTATGCATGAAGGACAAATTCATGAGGAGGGCACACCGCAACAAGTGTTCGACAATCCCGTTCGCAGCGCCACAAAAGCCTTTGTACAGCAGATTTATAAGCTCTGGTTCACCGTCGAAGGCCAAGATTTCGACATTGTGGAGATGCACTCGCAAATGCTGCAGTTCTGCAACAAGTACAACATTGCGCACATCATCGAAACGGCTCAGCAAATCATCAACCTAATGGTACTGATTGTGCTTGCTGACTACCGTCCCCTCACCGTGCGGCTCTCCTACATCGAACAATTTGAGCGCGTGTCGCTGGACTTCATGATAAAGGATCTTACCACTTCCCCACTCGAAGACAATGAGTTTGTACAGAGCGTGTTGGACGACATTCGCGCCCTCTCCAAAGAGATCATCGAAGAACCCACAAAACTGGGATTCAGAATTAAAATCTTTTTGAATTAGTGAACATCCTTCAACGAACCTTACGCATCGGTTTCGTCAAATTTCAATTTCCATCTCCGGTGGCTCCAAATCCAATATTCGGGTTTGCGGCGGATGGTTTGCTCTAATAACTCCGTATATTTCTGCGTGATAGCGTAGGGAGGCTCCTCTTGCGGATGATCCGTAATCAAGTGGACATCCACGCGGTATTTGCCCATTCGCTCTTTGATCACTTCGTAATAGAGCACCGGGATATTATACTTGCGGGCAAAATATTCGGGGCCGTAAATCACGCCGGTGGTTTGGTTCAGAAACTGCGTGACGTAGCACTTTTTCTTGTTGTTCGGCGACTGGTCGGCAAGCATCATGTAGGAGGCGGGAATGTGGTTCGTCTCGTGGTACTCGAAGACCTCGCGGGCGGTGTCGGCGAAGCAGACCTGCGTGCCGTTGCGGGTGCGCGCGCGGTTCACCCACTTCTCGAACACCTTGTCGCTGTTGGCCTTCCCTACCCCGATGCCGTGCTGCGGGAACATCTCGTCCAACGCCACAATCATCCACTCCCAATTGTTGTAGTGGCTTGACATCAGGATCACACTCCTACCCTCTTTGTAGAACTTTTCCGGCAGCGATTTGTCGTCGCAATGGTAGCGATAACGCAACGCACACCGCGGGATCAGCAGCATCTTGATCATCTCCACGGCAATCTGCGACAAGTGCCAATAGTAACGGTTTCGGATACGTCTCCGCTCTTGAACCTTTAGTTCAGGAAACGACCGCAACAGATTGTCGTCTACCACTTTCCGTCTGTATCTTACTACGTGATTCGTCACAAAATAGACAATCGGCAGAAAGAGGTACAGCACGCATAGCGGTAGTGCCGCGAGAGGGTAACAGATGAAGAAGATGAAGAAGAAAGTCATATTAAAATGTTAAAGGTTAGAAGGTTAATGGGTTGTATAATAATTATTTCCTTAAACGGCCCCGCAGGGGCAAGAGCTTGGTAGAGCAAATTAATTGTTATAATTGAATCGCAACATCGAACGGGTAATTCTTCGCAAAATCCAGTAAATTCCGATAATGTAACGGGGTGATTTCGTGGATGAGTTCATATTCACCGGGGTGTTTCGCGCCTACGTGTACGGGGGTGATGCCCGCGTTCACGGCGAATTGCATGTCGGTGAGGCTGTCACCCACCATCAGAGAGTCGGCGAAGTCGATGTCGGGGAAGTCGGCCTTGGCCTGCAACGCCATTCCTATCTCGGGTTTGCGGCAGCTGCAGTGCTTTTCGGCACGGTGCGGGCAACAGTAGACCGCGTCCAGCGGGGTCATGTTCTCTTCAAAGGTGACACGCATCCGACGGTGGATTTCGTCGATGTCCTCCATCTTGCAAATGTGCTTCTCCACGCACTGCTGATTGGTCACAATGATGATGTGCTTGAACTTCGGGCGCAGCCACTGCATGGCGGTGAGCACGCCGTTGATGAGGACAAACTCCTCCGGCTTGCGCACGTATCCGCCTATGATTTGCACGTTGATGACGCCGTCTCTGTCTAGGAATAAGGTGTTCATTCGGTTTGCGGTTTACGATTTGCGGTTTACGGCTAACTATTCAGGTTTGTTTTGAACTTTCGTTCCATTGTGGCGAAGCGGTTGAGGTTGTGGCGGGAGAGCACCAGCAGGAAAATCACCGCTATGGCAATCAGGACAATCACCCATTTGGTGAACTTGAAGAAGTTGACCAGGATGGAGAAGACGAAATAGAAGACTATGGTGAAGCGGAACAGCGTCCAGACGATGACCGCCAGCATGTTGGCGCGGTTCTCCTTCACCAAGTTACGGTAGAGTTCGTGTACTTTCGGACTGTTGCGGACGATGCCGAACAGGAAAGGTGAGATAATGGCCAAAGAACCGATTGCGCACAATGTGTTGAAACCCCATTTCGGAATCATCTCCACGTAGGGCAGCTTCCGGATAAATGGAATCACTTTCTCGAATAGAATCCACAATGTGGCAAATGACAACACCGAATAAACCACCACGTTCGTAATGGTGCTCTTGATGATGCTTCTCCAATTCTTTTTGCCCTCCTTGCTGGCCCCGAACAGCGCATATTCATCAAGGGCGCGCTTGGTCTTCGGCGAGAGCCGTTTGTCCAATGCGTTATAGACCGGTGTGGCGAGTTTGATCCAGTAAGGTGTTGTGAAGGTGGTGATGACCGACGAAGCGATAATCACGGGGTAGATGTACGACGGCATCACGCGCTGCGCCACCGCAACGGAGGCAATGATGAAGGCGAACTCACCGATCTGCGACAACGTGAAGCCTGATTTGACGGAATCCTCCAGGTTGGCACCGGCGACAAGGGCCGCCACTGTTGAAACTAATGCTTTGATTATCAATGTGATGAGTACCAAAGAAAGGACTAATTTCCAATACTTCAGCAAGATGGGAGGGTCGATCATCATACCCACAGAGACGAAGAAGATAGCCGAAAAGAGGTTCTTGATGCTCTCCGTGAGATGCTCGATGCGCTCGCTTTCGTCTGTCTCAGCCAAGATGGAGCCGATGACGAAGGCACCCAATGCGGAGGAGAATCCCACATTGTTGGCCAAAATCACCATACCAAAGCAGAGACCGATGGAGATGATGAGCAGATTCTCATCATTGATGTAGTTTTTGAATTTTCGTAACAGCGTAGGAATCACATAGATACCAATTACAAACCAGAGAATCAGGAAGAAGACGAGCTTCACGATGCTCATCAGCATCTCCTTGCCCGGCATGGCGTTTTTACTGGCTGCGACGGTGGAAATCAACACCATCATGACGACCGCCACGATGTCCTGGATGATCAGCACCACCATGGTGAGGTTGGCAAACGACTGCCCTTTGAGGTTCAGATCTTCGAAGGCTTTGACAATGATGGCGGTGGAGGACATCGACAGCATACCGCCGAGGAAGATGCTCTCCATCACGCCCCATCCCATGATGAAGCCGAGCAGCGCACCCACGCCCATCATGCCGACAATGCCGACAAAGGCGGTGATGAAGGCCTTGCTGCCCACCGACATCAGTTTCTTGAAGCTGAATTCCAGTCCGACCCCGAACATCATAAAGATGATACCGATTTCGGACCAAGCCTCCACGTCTGCCATGTCGGCCACGGTGGGGAAAATATGCATGTGCGGCCCCACGAGGAAGCCGGCCACAAGGTAACCCAGCACCAGCGGTTGTTTCAGCAGTTTAAAAATCACGGTCACGACCCCCGCTGAAGTCAATATCAGCGCCAAATCCGCAACCAATCGTAAATCTTCTGACATATCCTATTCCATAATCGTTAGAATTCCAAAGTTCTTGCCTCTGTTCGTCATCTGGCAGACGCGGGTGTTGCCGACCACGACGGGCGGGTTCAGTTCCTCATGGGAGTGGCCGCCGACAATCACGTCTATTTCAGGCACTTGTCGGGCGGTTTCGTAGTCGTTGTCCTTAATTGTGGTATCCACGCCCACATGCGAAAGGCAGATGATCATGTCACAGCTCTGGGCTTTCAGTTCGGCCACCATCTTGCGGGCTGTCTCCACGGGATCGAGGTAGGTCACTTCGCGGGCGATTTGCGGCGCGACATAGCCGTCAAGGTTCACCCCGAGACCGAAGATGCCGATCTTGTGGCCGGCGCGTTCAATGATGACGTAGGGTTTGATGACCTTAGCCAGTTTTTTGTTGGCGAACTGGTAGTTGGCGCACACCACGGGGAAGTCGGCGGTCTTGAGTCGGGCGGCAAGGGCCGCAGACCCGTTGTCGAACTCGTGGTTGCCGAGCGTGGCCGCGTCATAATGCATGGCGTTCATCAGATGTACCTCCATATAACCCTTGAAGAAGTTGAAATAGGGCGTTCCCTGCGAGAAGTCGCCGGCGTCGAGCAGCAGTGTGTAGGGATTCTCGGCTCGCACCTCGCGGATGGCCGCCTCACGCCGCAGAAATCCACCCACGTTCACATCGTCCTTATACGAATAGGGGTCGATTTGGCTGTGCGTGTCGTTGGTGTGCATGATCACCAGCGGTTGCGTCTGCCCGAAAGCCGTCCACAACAAACTCACTGTCAGAATATTAACCAGAAGCAGTATCTTCTTTATCATAGTATTATATTTCGCCGCAAAGTTACAAAAATTCGAGGAAAATTCACCCCCAAAGGTTGTTTCCCCTCTCCATCATTCGTGGGCGCGTACCTTTCCGCTTTCTGTCTTCGACGGAATGTTGGTCGGCGCAGGAGAAATGTTTACCTTCGCCACGCCAGTGGTATCCACATATTCGCCCGTTTTCAAAAATTGCGCCAATGAGGTGGCGATTTGTGAAAAAGGGCTTTCAATCGTTTCCAGCTGTCGCCCCATATAGACGAACTCTTTCAACACTATCCCAGAATCGGCGTGGAATGTATTTTTGCGGTAACGTTTGGAGACCATCACGCTCAAATTGAAGTCGTTGGGCTCGTGTTCCAAGTATTTCCGGGCGTTCGCATGATGGTTGCTTACACGTATGGAAACACGCATCTGATTCTCGCCGACGACAAAAACACTGTAGTTGCTTGCATTATTTGCGCTCATGCCCAAAGCCCATTTTAAATTGGTAATAAAACCTTCTACATCATTGATGCCGTTATATTTTTTTGCAACAATTAATAAATTTTGTTTTGCAGTTTCAATTTTATTTTGTATTTTTGCTGCGTCATTTTCTTGAGAAGCCGTAGTGACTAAAGGTCTGCTTATCAGTTCAGGAGAATGACTTTTTTGTTTCATAATATTTACTTTTTTTGTTTAGGTTTTATATAAAGTTTTCGCCTGCAAATATAACACATAAATCCCTACATGTCAAGGATTTTCTTAGTTTCGCATATCGTTCTGAATACCAAATAAATACAATATAAAAATTTACAATTGATTTCTGAATTGTTAAATTTTTAAAACGATTTTTCGCAGAAAATGGAGATATAAGGTGCCGCAATGTATGGCTGCCGCAATGCGACAGCCATACGGGTATCCAGTAACCAATGAAATTCCGCTCACATGGAATGTCTATGAAAAAAAACTATCTTTGCATTTTCAAAATCGACCACCGATGAGCGCAAAACGACCCTTAAAGCTATTCCATCTGGCTCTTGTCACCCTTTTCGCCGGCATCGTTTTGTTCGGTTGCGACAAGCCATTGCGGTTTCCGTTTCGCGTTTATCCTGCTCCGGAAGAGTCCGCCGACTCGCTTCCCGCACAAGCGCCGATCATCATACCGAAAATCGTAACCGACTATGATGGAAACGTTTACGACGGCGTGCAGATCGGTGAACTCATCTGGATGAAACAGAATCTGCGAGTCACCCACTACGCCGACGGCACCCCGATTCCCAACGGTATGGAAATGGTGCCCGAGAATGCGAACTGGGCTTGGTACGAAAACCACGAATTGGTGCATAACAGCGATTCCACCGCATATTACTACGCGAACCCCGATGCCGACACATCCAAATACGGACTGCTATACAATTGGAATGCGGCATCGCGAGGTGTAAAAAGGATTGATTTTCATAAAGATATCCAAGGGGTTTGTCCGGATGGATGGCACTTGCCCAGCGATGAGGAATGGACTGCCATGGAAAAGTATGTCAGCAGCTATAGTGGGTTCTATTGCGGAGATGATTCAACCTACATTGCCAAGTCTCTCGCAGCCAAAACTGGCTGGAAATCACCGGAAAACCATAAAGAGTCGCCCGCCGAACAGTCTTATCTGATGGATTGGAAACGCAAAAAAGAGGAAAAACGGGAAAGCTTCAGCGAAGAGTTCTTCCCATATTGCGACCCGGAAAAGAACAATGCTACAGGTTTTTCTGCACTGCCTGCCGGTCTCTTTGTCAGTGGGGTAAGCAGATTCGGGGAGGAGGCAAACTTCTGGACATCCACGATAAGTTACGATTGTTACGTATGGTACCGTTATATTAACGGTGGCAGCCCCGTGGTTTTCAGAAATTACAATACCAAAGATTACGGGTTTTCCGTAAGATGCGTGCGGCCCGTAAAACCGTAGAGACGGTGTGCACACCGTCTCTACGAGATCCTGTTATTTATACAAAAACCTCCGAATCGACCGTTTCGGGGTCTTCTCAAACTCCTTATCCACGGTTTCGATGGCTGAAATACGTTCGTATTTGGCCACCATCGTGTTAATCGTCTCCAGATTTTGCTGCATCTGATTCTCAACGGAAATCCTGGACCAGTCGAAGGCGGGGTCGGGATAGACGAGTGCGACAAGTTTGCCCTGACGGCCGACCACCACGGTCTCCCCCACTCCGGGCAATGTGCTAATTTTGGACTCCAACTCCTCGGGGTAGATGTTCTGTCCGCCCGAAGAGAGGATCATTGCTTTGGAACGTCCACGAATGTAGAGGTTGCCCTTTTTGTCCATGAGTCCAAGGTCGCCGGTGTGCAGCCAACCTTCGCTGTCGATGGCGGCTCTCGTGGCCTCCTCGTTCTTGTAGTAGCCCATCATCACGTGCTCGCCACGGAAGAGGATTTCTCCGACCTCAGTTTCTGGATTCGGGGAGTTGACTATCAATTCGTTACGAGTTACCACCTTGCCGCAAGAGCCCACGGGTTGCTTATGCCAATGCTCGTAGCTCACCAGCGGACCGGCCTCGGTCATGCCGTAGCCGACCACCAACGGGAACTTGATACGCCGGAGCACGCGCTCCACATCTTGGTTCAACGCGGCGCCGCCCGTAATTAGCCAAATCAAATTGCCGCCGAAAGCGTTCATCAGCTGGCTGTAGATCTTCTTCTCCACGATTTTGCTGAGTATCGGCGTATTCCACAGCGTCTTCACCCCCGGTTTTCTAAGAGCAGGAAATATCTTGGCATTGAAAATTTTCTCAATCACCAACGGCACGGTGAGAATCATGTAGGGCTTCGTCTCGGCATAGCACTTCAGCAGTGTGGCCGGCGACGGGGTTTTGCCGAGGAAATAGACGTGACAGCCACCCGCCACCTGGTATAGAAATTCAATGGTCATGCCGAACATGTGCGCCAAAGGCAACATGCAAACTTCCGTCCAGCCGGCATGGTTGGGAATCTCTTCCTGACTGTATTGCACATTGGCGGAGATGTTGCGGTAACTCAGCATCGCACCGCGCGGCGCACCTGTCGTGCCGGACGTGTAGTTGATGATCATCAGCTCATCGAGATTGTCTGTCGGCAGCTGAATGTCCTCGCGACTCAATCCGCGCGGATAACGCTGACGATAGATGTCTCGGTATTGCGCGAATGCCTGCTCCTGCTGCTCCGTGCGGGCATACAAAAGTTGGAAGTCATCGGTGTCCAGCACCATGCAGACGTTCTCAAGATGTTGGACGTCAATGTTTTTCCAGACGTTCTGGCTCACGAACATCGCTTTAGCATCCGAATGGTTCGTGAGATTTTCAATGTCTTTCGGAGCAAAAGCATCCATGATGGAGACAATTACCCCTTCATTGGCGGCGACAGAAAGCAGGGATACCGCCCAGTTGGCACAGTTGCGACTGCAGATCACCACCTTGTCGCCGCGTCCGATGCCCGCTTGTTCCAGCAGGATCTGGAGTTTGAACATCTGCGCCGCCATCTCGCCGTAGGTATAGCTTGTGGTGCCGTTATAATCCGTCAAAGCAGGTGCATTCCAATTCTCGGGAATCGTCCGGTTATAATAGGTGAAAAAATGTCTTGTCGGTTCGCCGTTTCTTTTCATAAATATCTGTTTTATTGATGTTTACTAAAATTTCTGTTTCGATGCAAACATACGAAATTTTAAGTCAGAATTATTGCGTTCAGTTTATTAAAAAGTGTATTTTTGCGGTTCGAAAAATATCTGGGAAGAGTAATTGCCTTATATAAAAAGATATTTTTGCAACATATTAACAATATGAGCTTAACGCTCTTATTCTCTGTAAGATAAAATCTGGAAAATTTTGGCGAGGGAATAGGAGGCGGAAGGTTCACGCTTCAGGCGTGAACTGTTTTTCTGCTTGTTATCGCCAACGGGGTTTTCCAGTTCCCATCTTACATAATAAGCGCTCGGAGAACGGTTTCACGCCTTTTTTCGTGCACTTATCAAGCCACCAAGCGACTGCTATCTCACCATTTCCAACATTCTGTCCCCCACCCCGATGTTATATCCTTCGGAGAAATAGACGATATGTCCCTCACGGTCGATGACGAAGCACATCGGATTCAGTTCGGCCAGTTCGCCGTCCAGCGCTTTCGTAAATATCTCGACGAGTTCCTCGTATCCTTCTGTGATTATACGCAGGTTCCTCGGTTCGTCAGGTTCACTCTTCCAGATTCCCTCTTTCTTGACAAAAAACATCGGTCCGTTCCAAGTTTCGTATCCCTCCTGCTTGGCCGCCATTTCCTTCATCAAATGGTTGACCGGCTCGGTACCAGGCTGGCCCAAACAGAGGATAATGTGCTGTTTCTTACTGGATTTTAAGATAGATGAAAGCTTGCGACCACCCACTTCGGTTTTCTTCAAATTGACGATTCCATAGACACCGAGTGGTAGAGATGAATCTTGGATTTTGCGGAAGAAATCAATATAATGTTCGGTTGTGTCTTTTGTCACGTTGAAAAACTGCATTTGCGAGAAGACGCTGCCGTCGTCGTGGCGCTTGCCGAGAGAGAGACAATAGTAGCCCGCCGGCACGGAGAGTACGATGGGGTTGGTCTCCACACGCGGGTCGTTCTCGAAGTCGAAGCTCACAAACTCCCCGTTCTCAAAACGTTGCAACGTGTATTGCGTGTAATAGCCCATCTTCCAGTCGTTGTGCAGGACAATTGTTTTGTATTTCTCTACCGGCTTGTCCTCAAAGGTCACCAAGTTCCACTTGTCGTTCTCCCACGCGAAGATGTCGCCGTTGGAGTTGTCCATATAGGCGGGTACACCGTGTTCGCGACACAGAGCTACAAAGAAGATGTCGCGTGAGTGAGCGTCGGTGCGTTTGAGCCAGCACACTCCGGAAGGGCTGATGGGACAGTTGTAGTAGTTGCAGTCGGGATCCACCACGATGCTGTCGAGGGTGTATTGGCGCATCTGAGCCACTGTAGGCCTGTCTCCCAACACATTGTAAGGATCTTTATAGAGTGTGGCATCTCCGTATCGCAACAACTCGTTGGAGATGCGCGGCGAGAGAATGCCTTTGATGAAAACATCCTTGGGATATTTGTCAAACCCATATCCATAATGATATTTTAAGAAACTCTCTAACACTCCGGCTTCGGTATCGCGCAAATCCTTGTCTGCCAAAGAAGCCACAAACTCTTTCAAATACAAACCATTTTCCTTCTTGCTGTGTTTCTGCAAGAACTTGATAATTTCTACATAATTGCCTTCGCTGCGGTGGATGATGTCGTAGAACTCCTCCGGGGTGAAATATTCGTTATGGTATTGGTCGGTCTGCGCTCTCGTGGGGAAGGTGGCGCGATAGGCCTCACGCAGGGAGTCCTCGTACTGCTTGCGCTGATCGCAACGCGCCTGACGGGCTGGATCCGGCGTGGGGAGGTCGGGATTGCCTGCAGGCGGAACAATGGTGAGGTCTACAATCTCATCTTGGTACTTGGAATTGCCAACTGTCTGGATTTTCGGCATCAACACTATAGTACGCTCATTTGTGGTGCGCCCGTCCATTTCGACAAAATTGTACATATCGTCTTTGCTGGCCCACACTAACAAATCGCCTTTGCCCGTAACAAGCGAGGCCTGACCGTTCTCATCGGTCAGCTTGGAAGCCAATGTGTAATATTCAGCGTAGTTGTAGAGCTTGAAGCGCACCAAAGCGTCTTTGATGGGCTGGTGCTGACCATCCACCACCGTAACGGTCATGCGCACCGTGTCAGCATAATTGGACAGGACGTTAATACAAGAATAGTATTGGGTCTTCTTGTTCACCTCTTCGGGGCCCTCGTAGCGACCGAACACGTTGGTGTGCACCATCATCGTGCGCGTGGAGGGATAGGCGAACCAGCCCATATTGAGGTCGGGATCGGGCTCGCAGGCACCGAGGAACCACCATTTGCCGTCCACCCAGACCTCCACCCAGGCGTGGTTGTCGTCGCAGTGCGCCCATCGCGGGGTGTAGCACTGACGGGCGGGAATGCCCACGGCGCGAAGGGCCGTCACCGTGAGGGTGCTCTCCTCTCCGCAACGCCCGTGCGAGGTCTTCAGCGTGGCCAACGGTGCGGAGGTACGCACATCAGCTGGCTGGTAGTCAACATATTCGTGACACCAGTGGTTTACCTCCAAAGCGGCATCATACATGCTCATATCCTTGATTCGGTCTTTCAGCTGATGGAAGATATACGACCGCGCAGTGTCCAGATTCTCGTTGTTCACGCGATAGACCACCACGAAATGGCGGAAGATGTCATCGGGAATCGTCTTTCCCCACGGGAAGGTCCTCCGTGATTCCATCGCCACCTTCACCTGATCCTCGAAGAACTCGAAATCGTAGTCGGCGAGGTCGCTCATCGGCATATAAGCATACAGGAATTCGAGATAATTACCCATATCACGACTATAGATGTCAGATCTTGTGGAGTATTTTTCATTGATATTTTGTCGCACATACTTTGAAATGTCAGTGCGGTTCTGGTAATCTTGATACACGGCACTCCAATAGTCGTTCTGCGCAAAAGCCGAAGGAATCAACAATAAGTATATCAAACAGTTAAGAAACAATAACAATAATTTTCTATTCATAATTCATAATTCATAATTGTCATCCCTCCCCACCAATTTCTCCAACAACAATTTCACCTGCTCTGCATCGGTTTCCCATGCGCCGTCGGCACGTGTCATCTTGCAGGAGCCGTGGATTTCCGGAACGCCGGTCTGCAGCTTCAGAGCGGCGGCATTCTCGGGAGTGATGCCGCTACCGGCGAGGATAGTGATGCGACCATTCGCCTGTCTTACAAGCTGTTGCAGTAGATCTGCGCCCTCCACAGCGGTAGGTTGACAACCGGAGGTCAAGAGGCGGGCGCAACCGCAGTCGATGATCTGCTCCAGGGCTTTCAGGGGCTCGGTGCACTCATCAAAGGCGCGGTGGAAGGTGACCGGCAGCGGGGCCGACAGCTCCACGAACCTGCGGGTCAACGCCGTGTCAATGCTGCCGTCGGGGTGCAGGAAACCGACCACAATGCCGGCAGCCCCAGCTCTCTTGCAGTAGGCTATATCCTTCTCCATTGTTTTGATTTCCAGTTCGTTGTAGCAGAAGTCGCCGCCGCGCGGACGCACCAGCACAAAGGCTTGCAGTCCCAGTTCACGCACGGCATAGTCGATGGTGGCGGGCGACGGGGTGGTGCCGCCCTCAATCAATCCCTGACAGAGTTCCACACGCACAGCACCGCCGGATTTCGCGTTCGACGCCGACTGTATCGAGCCGCAGCATATTTCGATTTGGTTTCTATTCATCGCGGGTTTCCATAATGAGACGGCCGCAAAGATACACTTTTTGCGGTTTGCGGTTTGCGTACCCCGCAAATCGTACCCCGTAAATCGCAAATCGTACTCCGCAAACCGTCAGAACGGATACCCGATGCTGAAATTCAGGCGAACGCCATCCCAAAAAGAAGGCATGTTGTAATAGGTGTTGATCGGCCGTGTGAGATCCTGCTCGCCTTCCTTGGTGTATTTGTAGGTCTGATAAGGGGCGTGAATGCCGATGCCCAAGTCCAGACGAATCACGAGGCCGTCGATGTCGAGACGGAGACCTGCACCAGTGCCCAGGGCGATTTGCTTCGCAATATCGGGATTTCCAATGATGCCGTTATACAGCTCTTCGGTGATCCCCATTCTTTCGACAAACAGCGCATAGTCTTCGCTACTGAGGACGTCGGACATGTTATACCAATTCCACACGTTGCCGGCATCAAGGAACACGGCGCCGTTGATTTTCCAAACGAGCGGGAAGCGCAACTCAAGGTTGGCCTCGAGCTTAATGTCACCGGCATGGAAGAAGTTCTGGTTGTATTTGGTGCTGTGGAAATTTCCCGGTCCGTAGGCGTAGGGTTCGGAGGCACGCAAACTGTTGGGACCACCGGCATAGAAGGCTTCGGAAAGCGGAGCGGATTCAACGGAGTTGCCCAGCGGCAGATTAGCACCAGCGAAAAGACGTGTAGCGATGCATACTCGATCCGTAAAGTTGAACTTGTTCCACAGTTCGGCCGTCAATCTGACGAATTGGTCGAAAGGAATATGGGCAATCTCTTTGTCGTGCTCCGCCCAGTTGTGCCCAAAAATACAATAGATGGCGTTGGTCAGGTTGCCGGCTTCTTTGACTTCAAAGTCAATCATAGTGTTGACCCGCCGTTTGGCGCGGTAATCGCTGTAGGTGATTCCATAGCCGATGGAGGGGATAAACTCGTTGCCGTAAAGCAGCTTGAGGAGCTCCGGACGATTCATCGCTTCGTTAATCAAGTCAGGCGACTCAGCCTTCACCCTGACGATAGAGAGCGAAGCGGGGGTGAAAACGTGCGTGACGTAACGCGACGAACGGATGAAATAGGAGAAGGCTCCCGAGAACTTGTGAACACCGTAGCCGCCGGCTATGTTTTCGTACTTGTACCCGATTCGATAACGAGTGTCGCCGTCGGGATTGTGGTCGCCCACCCAGTGCAGATAAGGGAAGATGAGCGCGGCATCCACACCGAATTTGTAGGTGTTGCTTGTTTTCGGGTCTCCCGGTAGCCGTTTGATCAGCGACCAATAGTACGCCCCATAGCCCTTGACGGTGAACGTTTCCCCACGTCCTAAAAGGTTCTTCATCGAATGGGCAAGAGTGAGGTTAGGACCGAGGCTGTTGTTGGAACGATAGGTGACATCCGCATCCACTGTGAAATTGTGTGTACGCAGAATGGTGTCGCCCAACGAAGGCATGTATCGGTAAAGTTTCCACTGCTTGGTGGCCGCCGCACCGATACCCGATTTGTTGAGTTCGCCTTCAAAAATATTGTCATAGTCGCGCTGCGAGAACAGGCGCAGATACACATTGCCCGACGGGGTCAGTTTATAGTCTGCGGAAATACGACTGAGCAATCCATTGGCTTTGTTGACCTCCGGGTTGTCGGAGATGGTGGAGCCGACCGTGATGCGCAGTTTGTCGTTGAGCAGCGATTTGCTGATGGCGATGTTCATGTCGTTGGTCTTGCCGGAAGCGTGCACCGTTTGTCCGCTACTGATATCAATATCCACGATCTGCCCCATCTTGGAATTCGCCATGGCGGCATTGATGCGGCTGTTGATGATGCTGGAGAGGCTGTAGCCCTGCCTTTGCGCCGCCACATTGCTTTCACCCATATACATGCCGGTAGCCAGCAACACCGCTGCAATGCCTTCGCGGGTCTCCTCGTCCATGGTGGCAAGTTCGCGCGTAACGGGCTCGTCGTCCGGCGCCTCCAGGAAGAAGCCGATGGCGTCAAGACCTAGCGAATCGAGCATGCCGTTCACACGCACACCCGTGTTGAAGACCACACGGCGCGTCTCTTCGCCCTCCGATTGCACGTCCGATTTCACCTGCTGAGAGGCAGAGACGTTCACCATCGTTTGTCCCAAGGGACCGTTGAAGAGGACATGGCTTCCTGAATCCACATGGAAGGGCATCATGGGATATAAATCGGGGGAATAGCGAACCTCGCCTTCGTCTATATTAATCATTCCGCCCAAGTTGAGTTCCCCGTCAGCGGTGCCGTACTTCACGTTGATCGTACCGTAGGGCTTCACTTGCGCCAGATTCTTTTTGTCTATCGGATAGGTGAGATCGGTGGAGGGCAGGACGGTGATATCCACGTTGGCGAGGATACTGTCCAGCGGTCCTGCTATTTTCCCTCGGATGTCGGTGGCCAAGTCTCCATAGACCGGCAGAACGCCCTCCGGCTCCAAGGTCAACGGAGAGAACTTGTCGGCAGACAAATCCATATCCAGTCGCATCGTGTTGAGGTCGAATCCACCATTGACAGCCAAATAGGAATTGTCGGCACAATAGAGGTGCAAATCGTTGAAATCAACATAGTTGTGCTTCATCACGATGGGCGTCTCACCCATATTCAACAGCACTTCGTAGGGTTTGTAATAGACCGTCACATCCAGTGGCAGCACTTCGGCGGAGAGGTCCATCTGGGCAGGCAAACCGTCTGCAGAAGCCTTCACCCGCGCGATGCCGTCCAGCTCGATGTCTTCCATATTCAGGATATTGTCCACCAGCTCCAGCGGAATATCGTCCAAACGCAAATCTGCCCGGATGGCATTGCCAAACTGCTCGGAAGGCGAAATCCGGATGTCGGCCGTCCGATTCCCGAGCTCCATATCATCGTAGATGAGGCTGTCCAACGCCAAGTGTCCCGTCCCCTTCAGCTCGCGACCGTTGCGTTCCAGATTCAGCTGCAGCGCAGCGTCGGTGCAGAGCCCATCCACGCTCATCACGCCATCGGTGATGCTGGTGTTGGCGGTGACGGAGGCGATGGTTTTGCCTTCCGTCATATTCAGCCGCACCGCCGCAGTGGCTGCGGGCAGGCGCAGTCCCGCGCTGTCTTCATCCAAATGGTCAATATAGGGGATAGAGGCATCCAATGCCAGGTCTGATTGAAGAGAATCGGACTTCAACACCAAATTCAACTCGTTGATGTCCAACCCTGCCCGCTCAATGAAACCTTGAATGGGACTCCCTTGAGTCAGCTCTATTTCAGCTTGCAGGTCAGGGATAAGCTCACGAAGCGTATCCAGCAGCGTCAGGTCTTGTAACGAGACAATGGAGTTTACAAATGTGGTATCAGTAACCATTCCAAGCAGTGGCTGTATTTCATCCACCAGACGGAGGGCGTGCATCGGGCTTTGGGCATCAATGACAAGGCCCGGTGTGGCCAAATACAACGTGGTGGCGTTATCCGTGGTAAAGTCAAGGTTCAGCGTGTCAATGTCAAAATCCTCGCCCGCCACGTGTGCCAGCACATTCTTCATCTGCGTATGGTAGTCCACGTTCATCCGATCGGGGGTGAAAAAGTCTGACACGCGGAACTGATGCTCCGTTTCCGCCTTCACCTGCAGGTCGCGGTCGGTCATATTCACTGGCAAATGCAGGTTTCCGACAACGGTTTTGTTGGCCAGTTCGGCGTTGAGCGTCAAGCCGGAAACATTGATTTGATCGTAGATGCCATTGGTCAGGTGCATGTCCACTTTGCACTTCATCGCGGAAGAATGAGGATCTATACCCTTTCCTTGGGCATGTATTTGGCCTGCCAATTCCACGTGAGGATTGTCGTTAAGGAACGGATTCAGGTTCACCCGCTCCACATTCACCAGCATGTCATACACCTCGTCATCAATGTCATAGAATCCTTTCAAGTTCGCCTTGTTGCCTTGATAGTCGGCATTGCCCGCCAAATCCACCCGCATCGTCTCCAAATCGAGCTTCGTGCCCGTCAGGTCCGCTTTTGCCCCGAATGTGTCGGAGCGCACGAATAATCGGTTCGAGTTAATCAAGTTGGTGTTCAGATCCACCACCGCGTCTCCATAGATGGTATCAAACGGCAGGTGCAGCGATCCGAGGGTAAGCGAGGCGTTCCCGATATCCAAGCGACGTGCATCGTAGAGGTTGCCTCCTACATCCGCCAACACGTTTGTGGACAGAGAGCCGGCACGTATATCCAGTCCCATCGGATTAAGTACAAAGCGAACATTGCGCAACTCGCCATCCGGTATATCGAAAGCCATCGGAGTGGAAGTCGTGTCCTCATCGGGAGGTGTGTCGCGCAGCTCAATGCCCACGTATGCATCCGCCAGCTTCAAGCCGTGCAGCGGGTAATTTCCTTTCGCGATATTGAGTCCCGGACTCTTCACATCCAAATGATTCACGATAGCGTCGATCCCCACCGCGGCTATCATGGTGTCGGAATGGAGCGTTGTTTGATCCAACAGCAACTTATCCACCACGATGGTGCGGGCGGTGAAATCCTCACTCGACTCCCCTACCCCTGGCTTATTCACATTGCCTTGCAAGCGGAGTTCATGCACGTAAATGAGCGTGTCCTTGCCGCGATGACCCACATAGAGGCTGTCTATCTCAATGTGCAGCGGCAAGTTCTCTTCGCCCTTGTAGGCGCGGTAGAGAATCATCGGAGAGTGATGGAAAGGCGACAGATAGAGTCGTCCCAGGTCCACATCCCAGTCGGTCCGCTCGTTGACCACCTCCACGCATTTGTGCAGGACGGCCGTGCGGGCTTTGGGCGTCACCAGAATCACCGTCACCGTAATCAACAGCAACAGCACGATTCCCAAGATGACACCTAAAACGATGCAGGGTATTTTCCAGATCAGACTCTTTTTACTCACGACTAATTCAATTCTACCTTTTACTTCTCACAATGTAATTTTGTTACTATTTGACCCCATTTTTTTGACAACTATGGCAACAGCTAAAACCCGAGAATGCCTCTTTGACATCCAGTACACCTGTCACAAACAGGATGGCGATGGCTCCCAAAAAGACCAAGTCAGAGCGCAGCTTGGTGAAAAGCAGCACACTGAACAAGGTCAACACCGTCGCGATGGTGATCCAAGCATGCAAGTTAAAGCCCCAAAACATATTCGTTACCTTAATTCACTTTCTTGCCACCCATGTACACCTCTGCCGGCTTGTTGTGGCTGAAACCTTCGTGCTCTGCCGTCAGCAGATCGTTGTCGAACACCAGGAAGTCGGCGTCCTTGCCAGCCTCGATAGAACCCTTGTGAGCCTCAACGCCCAACTGTTTGGCACCGTTGATGGTGTAGCCAATGATCATCTCTTCAATGTTCATTCTCTCCTCTGCCGGGGGGTTGAGTTCCGGGCAGACGAAGTAATCGGGGACGCAGGCCTTTTCCGAAATGCGGCGCACCATGCCGATCTCCATGCCAAGGTAGGGGCTCCAGGTCAGGAAATCGCCGCCAGCCACATTGTCGCTGGACCAGGCCACCGTGGCGCCCGTGTTCCAAACCGTCTTGCAGCGGTACATCGTGGTGGCGCGCTTCTCGCCAAGCATCGGGGTCAATACGCCCGGGCCGCCGCCGCAATGCCACCAGGGGGTGTAATTCGCGAACACGCCCAGCTTGGCGAAACGGGGAAGGTCCTCATCAGCCTGCACCTCCAAGTGGGCGCAGGTAACCTTTACGTGATACTTGTCTCCCAGTTCCTTTTGAGCCAGCTCCACGCCGTCCAGAACCACGCGGGACGCAGCCGCACCCACAGTGTGTACATGGAGATCCAAACCTGCCTCGTTGAGGGCCTTGAGGATTTCGGCCACCTGAGCGGGCTTGAAAGCGGTGGTGCCCGTCACGCCAGTGTCCACGTAGGGCGAGACCTGTGCGGCCGTCTCAATCTTCAGGGTGCCGTCCATGAAGATCTTGAGGGTGTGCACCTTCAGGTGCTCCGAGTCATATTTTTTGTTGAAACGCTTCACTTCCTCGATGGCCTCGTGCATTTTGCTGGGACGGGTGAGCACATAGCTTCCGTCGATGTAAATAGGCAGCTTGCCCTCCTTGTCCATTTTGCACAGGATGTCATACATGCGCTCGTGGACGGGGTTGTGTTCCGGAAAGCCGGCGTCGAAGACCGCGCTCACACCCACCTTTTTGGAGAACTCGATCCAGCGCTCGAGAGATGCCTGGATCTGCTCTTCCGTCAGGTCATTTACGCCATCAAAGAGAATGGGCCAGCTGGCGGTTTCGAAGGAATTGCCGGTCACGTGGCCGTCCTTGCGGACGTAATAGGCGAGTCCAGGAACGGGATCCGGCGTGTCGTCAGTGATGCCCATCCTTTCCAGAACCTTGGAGTTCACCCAGTTGCTGTGGCATTCACCTTCCAGAAGGATGAGCTCGCTGTCCGGACAGATGGCGTCCAAGTCCTCCTTGGCAATCTCCTCTCCATGCAGGAACCTGCGTTCCAGCAGGAAGCGGTAGCATTTCTGGCCGGGATGCTCCTTGACGTAGCCCGCCATGAAGTCCATGGCGCCCTTCTTTCCGTCGGGTTCGAAACGGACGCCCAGGTCAGCATAGTCAAATGCGACAGGAATGGTCACATGCACGTGGCTGTCGATAATGCCCGGCATAATGAATTTGCCGCCAAGGTCGGTGACCTCTCCTTCATAATCCTTCAAGCCGGCCTCATCGCCCACATAGACAAATTTACCGTCCTTGACTACAAGTGCGGTGGCTTGCGGGTTCTTCTTGTCAGAAGTGAAAATTTTTGCGTTTTTGATAATTTGGTCTGCTTTCATTTTATTTCTCTTTTTTTTATGTTTTGTACTATTTTTTGCCGAAATCATGCCTTTTGTTACAGAATTTCAGCCATTTTATCTACTTATTAAATTGACTTTCTGCACGGTAATGCCGTTTTCAGTCTTGATGCGGACGATGTACAACCCCGTATCGAAGCGACTTAGGTCGAGGGGAGCACCGCCATCGATGGTCGTCTCCATGATAGTCTGGCCCAAACTGTTGCTGACACTGACTTCCATCGTGCCAGTGCCTTCAATATGGAGCAGGCCTTCGGTGGGGTTGGGATACACGAACGGTTTCGGGTCAAGGACTTCCTCAACGGAAACATGATCGCAATCGTTTTGGTAAGTCAAGAAGATACCCGGGGAAAGGACGGTGGAGGTGAACACCACATCACTGTCATTGTTGAGGATAGAGAAAGAACATTCGTCGTCGGTGTCATATTGTTCGTAGCTGTGGTACCAGCCTTGGTTCCAAATGAAATTGAGGTTTCCTGTCAGCAATGGCAAGGTGAGGGTTTGCTCCGTGCCCTCCATCATGGTGACCTTGGCGAAGCGTTTTCCATTTTGGTCGGTGATGCTGATGGAGGCCCCTTTCCAGCCGTCGCCGCCCGCATCGTGGAGTTGGAAGGTGAGGTCGCATTTCTCACCGACCAGCAATGAAACGTATTCCGTGCGACTGACACCGGCTTCATTGGAGACGAAGATTTCGTATTCGTAGAGACCGGGCACGAGGTTGTTGTCGTCATATTCTAGGGAGGCTCCAGGTTGCACATTGGTCAAGACTGCGATTTCCTCGAAGTCGCGCATAAGGGTGACGGAGATGGTATCTGTCAACGGGTTGCCGTTGAGGTCGGTGGTGGGATTGCTCCAAGAGAGATGGACACCATTTAACTGGATGCTTTCGGTGGCTTCGAGGTTGGAGACTTTTTCAGGACGTAAGAAAGCAGCCTCTTGCGGGCGGATGTGCCCGACAAAGCCATTCCACGTGTTGAAGGCATATTTAGTGGTGTTGACTGCTCCGATGGCGCACCATGCGTTGTCGCGGCCGCTCCAGCCCCAGTTGAAGTGGAAATAGTTGTTCTCGTCGTAGCCGTCGCACACAAAAGCATGACCGCCGGCACCATTATCATCGGTTCCAGAGTAATACAACGGAAGGCCTTCATCCAGACCACCGTCTTTAAGCATTTGAATCCATTCATCGTTGGTGTAGATCACGCCAAGGACGGAGTCGGGATAGTTATAGGTGATTGCGTCGCAACTGTATCTGAAATAGTCGGATAAAGCGAGTGGAACGTCGGACGAGTAGGCACCGCTGCCACCACCGCCATATATCATGTCGCAGGCAATACCGAGGTGATGAAGCAGTTGGGCAATGTAAAACACTTGGTCTGCAGTGCTGGTGGAATCGAGTTCCAAAGGCATGCGCTCGAAATGGTATTCCGTTTCGCCGAAGTTGGCCGACTGCAGATCGTAGCCTTCTGGAGTGTAGGAATAGGAACCTGTGCCTTGTGCCGGCCAGTCCCAGAATTTCATCACCTGACCCATGGCAGTGGCGACGCAGCCTGCATACACGTGTCCCCCACTGCCGGCGGTGTCGAGGGGACATTGGCTGTTCCAAGGATATTTTTGGTCCCATAAGGTCTTGCACATAGGTTCCGTTACTGCACGTGTGTTGCGTCCTGGGGTGATTTGGCCGTTCTTGCTCACCGATTTCCATTCGGCCATGATGTCGGGCGTAGCTTCCAGATTGTGGTTGCGCACATATTGGATTTCCTCTTGGAAACTCGAGAGGGTGAACGCGAAGCCGTCGGCCACATCATTGGGGTTGAAATATCCCTCGGTGGAATAGGCCAGGATAGGCTTCACGCGGTCGTCAGCTGCTACGACGACGAAACCTTCGCCGCCTATGACGTTGAAGACATAATAGTCGATGCCGCCACGTTGAGAGTCAGAGGCGACAGAAACGCACTCCAGTTGGATGTTTGCATTTCTTTCTCTTAATACAGTGGTGCTCAGGAATTTGGCACCTACTTTTGCGGCTCTCTGTTGATCAACAGGGCCTGCCATCAAGCTGCCGAATGTGGCAACGAAGAGGCAAAAAACAAATAAGGATTTTTTCATACTTAATTTTTTATCAACTTAGTTTACACGTCTCAAAACGATACGGAAGCCTAAAGTTGCGTCGCGACCGTTATGTTCTTTCTCGCGACCGTGGTAGGAATATCTGCAAGTTAAGGGCTCGCTGCTGTAGCAGCCGCCGCAGCCTGCAATACGATTGCCTGACACGGGGCCGGTATAGTCGGTGCCCTGGTTAGCAGGAAGGTCGGCCAGATCAGCATACCAGTCGTTGCAGTATTCCCAAACGTTACCGCTCAGGTCGTAGATGCCGAGCTCGTTGGGCTGCTTGGAGGCTACGAAGTGAGAGGCTCCACCGCCATTGCCAGAATACCAGGCCACATCGCCTATGGTGTTTGAACCAGCATAGGTATAGCCATGCGATTTACGTCCGCCGTGGGCGGCATAGTGCCATTCGGCCTCCGTAGCGAGGGCAAACTGCATTCCGGCAGGCAGCTGGTCGGCGCACATCGTGTTCAACTTGTCGAGGAAGCCGCCGCTCTTGGTGAGGTCCTCATAGTTAACCATCGTAACGGGATAGAGGCCTTCGCTCTCGGTTTGGCCTTGGGGGGTCGAGCCCATGACGGTTTCCCAGATGTAGTTCATCGTTTCGGTTTGGCACATATAGAAATCGGAAAGCGTTCCACTGACGGTTTTCTGTTCGCCGTCGCGCTCGTAAACAAGCTCGTAGTTGCCGCCCTTCACTTCCACCATCGGGAGGTAGTAGCCGACGGTACCGTTGTTCACAGCGATGCTAAGGAGGTTGTCTGGACGGGTAGGTTCCACGAGCTTTTCTTCGTTGAAGGCATCCACGAGGACGAGTCGCAGGCCACGGTTTTTATAGGACTGGTGCATTCCCAACCATGTGTGGTAGGAGGTTTCGAGACCCGTTCCTTTGGTGCCGAAGCTGCCGCCGCGATTGACGCGGTAGTTGTTGTCGGCGTTGCAGACGTAGTTGAGACCTTGGTTGAGGGTAAGTTTGTCGAAATAGACGAAATGATCGCGGGTCCATTCCCAGACGTTGCCGGTCATGTCGTAGAGGCCGAGCTCATTGGCTTGCTTAAGGCCGACAGGATGGGTTGCGCCATCTGAGTTGTTGGCATACCAAGCCACTTCGTCCATCGTGTTGGATCCGGAATAGGTGTAACCCATCGACTTCTGTCCGCCGCGAGCTGCATACTCCCACTGGGCTTCGGTGGGCAGCGCGAAACGCTTGCCAGCCGGCAGCTGGTCGGCGCACATCTCGTTCAGCTTGTCGAGGAAGCCACCCTCCTTGACGATGTCGTAGTAGTTCACATTGCTGACGGGGTATAAGTCGCCACTGTTTGTCTGTCCTTCGGGTCTCCATCCCATCACAGCGGCCCAAAGCTTGTTGGTCACCTCCACGGGACAGATGTAATAGTCGGAGAGCGATCCTGTGACGGTCGTCACTTGGTCTTCGTACATATACGCCATCGAGTAACTTCCACCTTCCACTTTTTTCATAGTAAAGTCAGTGGACTTATTTACCTTGAAGGTGAGCGTCTCTTTGCCCCACTGGTTGTTGTTTGGATTGTCCTTATGGCAGCCGGTAAAAGCCGTGGCGCTTAGGATGATGGTAGCGACTATCGCCCATAAATGTATTCTTTTCATTGTTCTTTTATCTTTCTGTTATATACAATTACACTTCTTAGCTACACGTCCGCGTTAGCAGACCCTCTTGGACGACCCGTTTCCAAGGCGCTCTGCCCAGGGCATCATCAGATCCTCTCGCCTACCGAACAGATCCTTCTGCATGCCGATGGAATCGTCGAAGACCATCGTCTGGCGGTCGTCTCCCGAAAACTTCTTCCACTCGTATTTGTCGGTGGAGGGATTGCCCGTCCGGGCGAAGTTGGCCCACATCTCTTTTACGACGTGGCGGAACTCGCAATCTTCGGTGCAAACGATCTCTCCGCTCCCCATCGGATCCGGTATGGCATTGTCGAACAGGTATGGAATCTCGGCTGCGTGTACCGCACCAAGATACGGGGTTGTCACCGGCTTCTTGACGAAGTACATGTAGGTGTTGCCGCCGGCAGCAGAGTGCCTGATGGCCATATTGGTGTTACCGGCGCGGAAGTTGATGTCGTTGCAGTATTGCTCCAACCTGCTCAACTCGCTTTCGTTTGCGAGCGTGGCCATGAATTCGTCATACATGGCCTTCTCCTGGTCGTTGAGCAGCGCGCGATCCCGCTTCGCAATCCACCTCAGCGTATTTGCGAAGCCTTCTTCGCCGCCTTCGAGCGGAACGAAGTACCTGATTTCGTCCAGGTTAGATCCAATTATTAAATCGATTTTGGACCTCTTCTCGTCTCCCCACATCCCATACATGACTGCTCGATCCTCGGGCAGTGTGACGCCGTCGAGAAGCGGGAAGTTGGCACCTCCGAGAAGACAGTTCTTGTCAATGGCATATGCTTTCATATAGGCGTCTACAAGTTGCTCTGTGGTGAGTTCCATCAGTTCGTCCATGGTCTGGCAGCCCGTTGCGGTCAGGAAGTTCTGCGTGACATGGATGCCGTGCTCCATCGTGTCGCAGTAGGCAATGTTGGCGCTCTGTGCGATGCATTTTTTGAAGAGCCCCTCGCTTCCGTCAATGATCGGGAGGAACGTGACGCTTGCCGAGCCTGCTGACTCGCCGAAAATCGTCACATTGTCCGGATTGCCGCCAAACCCGGCGATGTTTTTCTGTACCCACCGGAGGGCCTCAAGCTGGTCGAGCAGGCCGAGGTTGCCTGCCTCTTTGAAGTTCTCTCCGCCAGGAACCCGCTCGAAGTTCATGAAACCCATGAAGCCGAGCCGGTAGTCGATGGACACGAACAGGATGTCGGGGTATTGTTTGGCGATGTGGGTAAGGTCGTACAGGGGCGACGCCTGGGATTCGGCGCAGAATCCGCCGCCGTGAATCCACACCATGACTGGCTTCTTGCTGTCAGCGCAGCTGGTATTGCGATATACGTTCAGCACGAGGCAGTCCTCGCCAAACTCCGCCGTTCCCATCGAATCGTTCAAGGGACCAATCGGAACGTGTCCGGGATTTATCGCTTCGTAAACGCCGTCATCGTCAGCGGCAGGAAGTGCCTTCTTCCAACGAAGCTTCCCCACGGGTTGCGTGGCGTAAGGGATGCCCTTAAAGATAATCAGTTCGTCCGTCTTCTTGCCGACGAAGGTACCGTTGTTGCATTTGACGGCTAAAGACTTGTCGTAATTGCCGTCAGTAATCTTTTTGTTCTCGTTCATATCATTCTTATTTTTGTGTGATAAATTTCTATTCTTGATTATTTTTGTTTTTTTCAAGCCCGTTACAGCATATATTAATACTGATACTTTTTGCGCAGCGCAACCATAAATATGCTCCCGACGGCAGCTGCCATCAGTTCAGCAAAAACGATAGAACACCAAATACCATCTACGCCAAGCAGCATCGGCAACAGGAGCACAGCCCCAAGTTCAAACACAAAGGTCCGCAAGAAGGAGATCAGTGCCGACACCTGTCCGTTGTTCAGCGCGGTAAAGAAGGCTGAACTGAAAATAGCTATCCCCGAGAACAGATATGCGACAGAGAAAATCCGAAACGCGTGTATGGCGTCCGGCAACAGATTCGGTGCATCTTGCAGAAACAATGTGGAAAACGGACGGGCAAGTACTTCCGAAAGGAGAAACATCGCAACGGATGCAATCCCGATGAGCCTCAGACTCCTCTTTCGCAGGTTTTTGAGCTCTCTGTGATTCTGTGCGCCGTAATGATAGCTGAACACCGACCCTATCCCATTGGAATATCCTACAAATATGGCAGAGAAAATCAGGCTGACATACATCAGCAGGCCATAAATGACAACGCCGTCTTCCCCCGCATACTTCAGCAGTTGCATGTTGTAGATGATCGCCACAATGGACCAGGCGGCCTCAGCCATGAATTCTGAGGAACCGTTGGTCATACTTTTCACAAGCGCTTTGCCATTCCACGAAGGCTTCACCAGCCTCAGGAGACTGTCATTCTTTCGCATGAAATAAATGACAGGAAACACGCCGCCCACGATCTGGCTCAAAGCCGAAGCCGCCGCCGCGCCTGCCAATCCCCATTTGAAGCCGACGATAAAAAGCGCATCGAAAACAATGTTACTCAGTCCTGCGAGCACTGTGATGACAAGCCCCAGCCTCGGTTTTTCGGCAGTGACGAAGAAAAGTTGGAACTCATACAACAATATCCATGAGGGCAAAGCCAGAATAAAAATCCGTCCGTACTGCACGCTGTCTTCAAGAAGTTGCCCATTCGCGCCCAATAGGGATGTGATGGGGCGCATGAAGATGAACCCCGCCACCATCATCAAAACACCCAAACCAGCAGACACCAGCACGATCAGGGAAAACAGGCGATTCGCCTGATCTCGATTCTTTTCCCCTAATGCCTTTGCGATCAGCGCACTGCCTCCCACGCCGAACATATAGCCGATGGTTCCAAGGATACCCAGCACTGGCATAATCAGGTTGATGGCTGCAAATTCCGTCTTGCCCACAAAATTAGCGACGAAATATCCATCCACCATGATGTACAGGGAAAGGAATATGTTCATCACAATGGTTGGCAACGTAAACCGCAGCAGTTTACTGTAGGTGAAATGTTCTGATAAATGGATTCGTGACGTCATCATCTATCTCAAATCAAATTTGGTGATTTGAGGAATCTTGCACCAGTTTTCTTTCTTGGAATAGTCTATGGTATTCATTTTTATCTCCTTATTTATATGTTAATTCACTTTTTTATACTTATTTGCAGTCATTTTGCTTTGACGTCGGGAAATGAGGTAGGAGACACCGAGTAGGACAGCCGCTATCACGATTGAGATGACAAGAATAAACAGGAAGGCTTTGGTCATTCCGGGATCTAACCTGGTCTCGTCATCATAACCGAAGAAATATATCACAATGATGACAGCGGTCAGCATGACTGCCAGTTGCGTCA
>Ga0310690_10002987_pt1 | contig 26348 bp, 22 predicted proteins | sample AusTroGonzalo_MG_2_FD_207661 | JGI IMG/M metagenome (GOLD analysis project Ga0310690, IMG submission 207661) | Bovine rumen microbial communities from tropical cattle in Woodstock, Queensland, Australia - Gonzalo_04 (v2) (version 2) | ecosystem: Host-associated > Mammals > Digestive system >...
GCGTTGTCGGTGCCGGTGGAGGTGTCTTTCACGAAGACGGCTTTGTACCGCTGGCGGAAGGTGTAGTCGGTTGCGAAGTCGCTGAACGGACGCAGGCTGCCGGCATCGTAAATGTTGTAATCATTGTTGTCCGTGTAAACGGCGCGCAGTCCGTGATGCGAGAGTTGTATTTCCGCTAAGGCGTCGGTGCTGACCACGTTGCCGTCAAGGTCCTCCCACTGTTTGAATTGGTAGCCGGCGGCGGCTTCGGCGGTCAGGGTCAGGATGCCGCCCAGTTTGCAGGAGCTGACAGAGGCCTGTACTTCGCCGCCCTCGGTCTTGTCAAGGCTGATGTTCACATCCACGTCCTCCTTGTAGGCATAGACGGCCGTTATCTCAGTCGGTGTCACTGTCCCGCCTGTTGAAACGGTGAATGAGATTTCGTTGCCGGATATGAAGACAGCCAGCGCTTCCCCTATCAGGTTGTGTTTCCATTCCTTGAACTCCGCCCAGCCTTTGGCATCAGTGGCGCGGAAGAGCGCCTGCTCGTCCTTATTGAAGCGTGCATCGGGACGTTCCGTCAATCCGTTGCAACTGTAAGCAGTAACGCCGCCTATGTCGCCGAGACTGGATGCTGTCTTGACGGTTACGGCGAAGCTGTCGTCCTTCTCAAAGCGGGCTACAGCCACATTGACCGCGCCTGCCTTGACAACACTTGCGGGAAGGGTGATGGTTTTGGAGTTGCACGGCTCGTCTTCCCAGCCGAGGAAGGTGTATCCTTCCGGCGCATTGGCTTCCAGTACCCACTGCGTGTCCTCGCAATCGGGATGATGTTTGACAATATATCCGCAGCCGCCATCTTTCGCGTAGTCGGGCAGGACGGCAATCATGTCATCGGTCAGTTCGTCCGCCAGCAGTTTCACTTCGGGCGAGGCGAAGACGGATGTCCATTTGTCGTTGCTCTTGTACGATGACTCGATGCTGCAATCCAGCCGCACGTTCTTGACGGGTGTTTCTTGGAACGTCTCGTCGTCTATCTCCGGCACACGTCCCTTGATGGTGACGGACAGACCGCCGTAGATATGGCTGAAGCCGTGCTTGCCGATGCTCTTCACGCCGTTGAGGATGACGCTTTCCAGCACGGTCTGGCTGAAAGCGTAGTTGCCGATGCTCTCCGTGTTGTCGGCGAGAGTGAGCATCCACAGCGCATCGCAGCGGTTGAAGGCATACGCGCCGACCTTGGTCACGCCCTTCTTGCCGTTCTTGCCTTCGAGGAAGACGGTCTGCAGGTCTTCGCATTGTTCAAACGCGTATTGGTCAATCTCCACGCCGTCGCAGTAGCCGAGGTCCAGATCGGTCAGACCCGTCGCATGGAAAGCCGAGAAACCTATTTTCTTCAGGCTGGTGGCGAAAGTGGTGGTCAGGTTGCCGAGGCTTGAACTGCCGGAGCAGAAGTAGTCGGGAATCTCCTCCACGTCCGGTCCGATGACCACGGAATAGAGTTTGTCGCAGTTCTTGAAGAGACCGGATGTCGAGATCTTCTTCACGTTCCAGGTCAGATAAGTCAGAACGCTGCCGTCGAAAGCGTCCGTGCCGATAGCCGTTATGGAGGACGGGACGGTGAGGTTTTTCACGCTCTCGTTGAACTGCATTGCCTTATTGCCGATGACGGTTACGGGCAAGTTTCCTATCTCCGTGAGCAGTTCCAATGTGGAGGGTGCATCATCGGATATCTTGGCTACTGTCCAGTGGTCGGAAGACGATATGTAGGTGACACCCTGGTAAACGTGTTCCTTGCTACCTGCTATTTCGCGGATGTCGCTGAAATAGTCCGGCCATGAGCTTTTCATCCAATCCGAGTAAATGTCCATGCAGCCTGTCGGTACATACAGAACAGCGTCCTTCACTACCTCAAAGAATTCCGGTTCCATCAGCTCGGAGTAGAAAGAGGGAGGTGTGGTGGCAAGACAGGTGACGGTCTTCAGTGCGGTGCAGCCGGTGAAGGCGTAATCGTAAATCCTTTCAAGGGTGGACGGGAATGTTATTCCGGTGAGTGCCTTGCAGCCGTAGAAGGCATAGTTGCCGATAGCTGTCAGCCCTTCGGGCAGCGTGACATTTTTCAGTGCGGTGCAGTTGTAGAAGGCGTTGTATCCTATCCCCGTCATATCTTCAGGCAGGATGACGGTCTCCAAGCCTTCCGCGTCCTTGAAGGCATTGGGAGCCAATATGGTTATGGATGCCGGAACGGTCACTTTCCTGACGCTTTTGTTGCCGCTGAACGCTAATGCCTTGATATCCGTCACGGGCTTGCCGTCAATCTTTTCGGGGATGTCGAGCGTCTCCGCCGCCTTGTCCCCTGCCTTTATCAACTGCCACTTGTCGCCATAACGATCGTAGGTCACGCCGTCAATCTCCTTGGTCTCATCGGGTTTGTCCATACCGATAACCTTTATTTCGGCGAAATAGGCGGCCCATAACGATGCTTTGTAGGCATCCACCGTACCGTCCGGCACCAAAAGCAAGGCACCCGGCACCTTGGAGAAGGAATCCTCTCCCGGATCCATCGGCTCGAACAGTTCGGGAGGCGTGGCGGCAAGACAGGTCACTTTCGCCAGATTGGAACACCAGCACGCGCTCCAGCCGATATATGTGACACTCGCCGGAATCACCAGTTCCTTCAGGGAAGTGCAGAACTGGAAAGTGCCACCCTGTATGCTCTTCAGGTTGGAGGGCAACGTTACGGACTCAAGAGCCGTACAGCCGGAAAAAGTGCCATCCTCGATGTCCGAGTCAATTGCCTCCACGCTGTTGGGGATGACAATGGATTTCAGGTTCACGCAATTTTTGAACGCTCCGTTTCCGATGGTTTTCAGACCGTCGGGTAGCGATACGGAAACAACGGGAAGACCGTAAAACGCATACCACCCTATATTGGTGATACCGCTGTTGATGACGATGGTCTTAATGTCGTCCTTGTACGCGCTCCACGGCGTACCGTACTCCATTTCGCCGGTACCGGAGAGGGTGAGGGTGCCATCGTTGTACTCCCAGGTGATGTTGTCACCCAGCTTACCCGACTCCGCCCGTACTGTGCTTGTCACAGCCATACACGCGCAGCACACCGCTGCAAATAAAAGCAACTTTTTCATAAAGTCCTGTTGTTTATGTTGTTTATATTTGTTTTTGTCTGATTTACCTTGTCTTGGGAATTGGTTTCGGCAGTCTTGGTTGTTGCGGTTTTGCCCGCGCCCGATTTTTCGGCCGCAAAGTTACTTCTTTTATTTCAATTATGCAACATTTCCGGACAAAAAACCGAAGGAATAGTTGATGGCTTTCGGACAATATCCGAAGGAATGTTTGTTTTTCCGGAACTGACAGGTAAAAAAGCGGGGGATGCAAGGGCTGTAAATGGCAAAAGAATAGCGCACTCTCATGAATGCGCTGTTCTTTTTGTTTTATGGTTCTGTTTGGTATTAGAGTGCCATCGGGGCGCGACCTACTTCCCACGGGTTTGCTCCGCTACCGTCGCCGCCCAGGCTTTCATTACCGCTACCGCTTCCACTGCCGCCTGCACTGGCGCATAAAGCGTTGTAAAAACGAACAGGCAGGATAGTCGTTTCCGGATGATTATAGAGTTTCTTTTTCATAAACACTCCCTCCTTATTTGTTCGGTTGTCCCAACATGTTGTAGCTTTTGCCGCCGCGGAAGATAATTACCTTTCCGTCGCGTAACTCCTTCGTACTTTGGGCATTGTTAGGTTCTCCTTCTTCCATGTCGGTCGGCACTTTCGGACTGACAACAATGCGGGCGGGGAGGCCTCTCCTTACTGCCACCGGTCCGGTACTCGGAACAGCAAAGTGCGCGCGGAAACCTTTCAGTCCGTTGTTCGTGTTAGGCCAGTAGAGTGTGTTGTTTCCCCCGACAAAGAGCAAGTGATGGTCGCCATTGGTCAGTGCTGCAGTCCCCACATTGCCAACAAACTGAACGCCTTCACCGACGCTTTGCCCTTGCACAGTGGTGATGGTCACGCTGTTAAACACAAGGTTGCTGATAGTCGTTCCCGTGTTCGCCCATTTGATGAGGTAGGGTACACCGGCTACGATGGCATCGGCCTCATTCATGTGTACATCCAGTTGTGCATCGCCGATAACTTCCGCATAATCGAAAGTGTAGAGTTGGCAGCCTGCAAGCGGGCTTGTGGCTATGCCGTCTGCATCAAGGCTGAAAGGCAGGCAGATGGTGTTGAAACAGCCGTCCTTGTAGAGCGTGCGATGGATGAGGATGTTGGTCGTGGTGCTCAACAGAGGGGATATTTCCGCTTCTATGTTTGTGTGTTCTTCGTAGGTGGACTGCGGGGTGTTTCCTTCCAACATCGTCTTTACGCGGCGAGGGGCGGAACTGGCACTCTGTCCGCCTTCGCTGTTCACCGAGCGCACACGCCAATAGTAGTCGTTTTCTGCGACCAGTTCAGCCACTTCCTGACAGGTAGTCTCTCCGGCAATAACTTTGTTGTTATAATCTTCCAGAATATGCTGAAAGTCAATATCTGTTGCTACGTCAAGACGATAGGAGGCCGCGTCAGCAATTGCATCCCAGCATGCCTCGAATGAATTGTCAGTGATGTTGCTTGTCTTGATTTCCTCCTCTTCAGGGGCGGCGATGGAAGCCGTCCTGCCGGTAACGGCAAAGATGATGGCTGCCGTGTTCGTAATGTTGTTTGTAAACTCAATACTTTGAATGAGTTTGTTGGGATTCACATCCATCGGGAACACGGAAACATAGGCGAGGTTGGCATCTTTGGCGGTGTTTTTCTTGAAAGGGCTTTCATAGATATTGGTTATTTGGACACGTTGTCCTGCTTCACCCCCTAATCCGGCAAAAAGAAATTCCTGATTGGAAGTTGTACCGTCGGTGTAATGCACGATGGTCGTCACTTTCCGCTGACCGACACCTGAACCTTGTCTGAGAGAAGCCATCAAGAAGAATAGTTGGTCGTAGCAGCCTATTTTTTGGAAAGTTAATGTTCCGGAAGCGTGCCAGCCTTTTTCATCGCTATCGGGAGCGCCCGGACGCAATGTCAGCACATTCGGCTCGTCATACAGAGCCAGACGCCAGTACACATCGGCAAAGGTAGGGTCATTGATTGCATCAGCTCCGTATTCGGACGAGCAGCGTATAACACGGTCATCTGGATTGCCGTTATCATCCGGCCATCCGCATGCTATCGTCTTGACATAGTCCTCATCCGTGAAACCCTGGTTCGCATTGATTGAGGCAATCACGCTCCTTGTCCCGAAACAGGACGTATGGGCATTGCCGCTTGTCAGGTCATAGAGAGGCGACCATGCACTGGAGCTTATGGATGTGGTTTCCGCAATCACGTCTCTGTTGAAGCCGGAGGCAACAATCAGCGGTTCATATACCACGTCTGCTGTTGCATAAATGGCTGTCAGAATGCCGAGCAGGGAGAAAATCAGGTGTTTTTTCATATTTTTTCCAATGATATCAATAGTCCGCGGCAAAGGTAAGACTTTTTTATGGATTATGCAAATGAAAGATGCTTTTTATTTCTTTTTGCGGACTGAAAGGCAGTGTTTTTTGGAAAAAGATGCGGCGGTTAGGGGAGATTTCAGCGGCTCCACAGCCGCCATGCCGCTTCGGCTTGGGAGGTGAGCATGGAAAGACCGTTGAGAGTGACGGCGCCCCGTATCCGTCCTTCCCGCAGGAACAGGGTCTCTTCCGGATTGTAGATGCAGTCGTAGAGGAGGTGGTGCGCGGAGATGCCGTCGTAGGGGATATCCGGTTTCGTGTCGGTGTGCGGGAGCATCCCGAGAGGCGTGCACTGAACGATAAGCAGGTGCTCGGCTATCGTTTCTTTCGTAAGGGCGGGGTAGGAGATTCCTTTCTGCGGGTCGCGGCTGACCGTAGTGACGGCTATGCCGAGGTGCTGAAGGGCGTATATGATGGCTTTGGCGGCTCCGCCGGTACCGAGCACCAGCGCCCGCATGTCCTTGTTCAGGGAGGGCAGTAGCGGCATGATGGCGGCTGTGAAACCCTGCCAGTCGGTGTTGTAGCCTTTCCGTTGTCCGTTCCGGCATACCACGGTGTTCACCGCACCTATCTCGGCGGCCACGGGGTCCAGTTCGTCCAAAAGGGGGATAACGGCCTCTTTGTACGGGCTGGTCACGTTGAAGCCGTCAAGCGGGACAGGCGGCAGGATGGTGTCCGCCTCGGTCTCGAAGGCATTGTAGTCCGCATCGATGCCCTCGTGGCGGAATTTCTCGGTGAACCACTGTGCCGACCACGAGTGTTCAAGGGGTTTGCCTATGATGCCGTAATGTCTCATTTGCCTTGCCGCAGAGCCTCATATTCTCTTGCTTCTTTCGCCTGTACGCTGTCCCGTCCTTCAAGCAGGTCGAGGTATCCTTGCATGTACCGTGCCGTGGCGGCGATATGCTCTGTTTCCGCCTTGCTGTAGCCCGCAATCTCGGCGCGAATGGAGTTGCGGCGGTAGTGCGGGTCGGTGTTCGTGCTGTCCTCCACCCAGTCTATATGCCTTATATTCTGCAGATAATGCCGGATATAGTCGTGTGTGGTGCAGAGTAGCGGACGGATGACGGGGATGTCGCTTTCCGCACAGGGGTTTTTGCTTTTCGGCCGCATGCCGCACAGCCCTCTGATGCCTGCTCCGCGGCGCAGGTTCATCAGTACGGTCTCTGCCTGGTCGTTCTGGTGGTGGGCCACGGCGATGGCCGTGCATCCTTCCTCTTTGGCCGCCTGCGCGAACCATTCGTAGCGCAGCCGCCGTGCCGTCAGTTCGATGCTCTTGCGTGTCTGTTCTGCCTCCGAAAGGGTGTCGAAGTTCTTTACAAGCAGTTTCACATCCCTCTTCGCGCACAGGTCCCGCACGAATTGTTCGTCGCGTTCCGACTCTTTACCGCGCAGGTGGAAGTTGCAGTGGGCGGCGGTGCAGGGGTAGCCGCCGCGCAGCAGCACGTCCAGCAGGGCAGTGCTGTCGGCACCTCCGCTGAGGCACACCAGCACGTGGTCTTGCCTGTCCAGCAGACTGTTGTCACGGATATATTTCAGTACGCGGCGCAGCATTCATAGGTTGTTCAAGTCGGTCAGCCCGTTCACGAGGGCGTATATCGTCAGTCCCGCCACCGAGTGGATGTTCAGTTTGCGGGCGATATTCTTGCGGTGGGAGATGACGGTGTGCGTCGAGATGCACAGCACATCGGCTATTTCCTTGTTGCTCAGTCCTTTCACCACTTCTTGCAGCACCTCTTTCTCGCGGCTGCTCAGTTCTTCTTCGTTGTCGGGGGTGTTGGGATTGCTTGGGTGGTGGTGACGGTGCGGTTGCAGGGCGGGGATGAGCAGGTCCTCTTCGATGGCGCAGTGCAGTTCCAGTTCTTCCTTTACGTCACTGATGTCGTGTAGGGCGGTGAAGAGTTCGTAGTCTGCCTGACCGGGATAGTATTTGATAATCAGGCTTTTCAGTTCGTTCAGTTTGGTCGCGATATGTTGGTCGTCGCTTTGGTGGAGGTGGAAGGCGTTTTGGTTTTCGTGTTCGATGTGCGTGCGTATTTCCTCCACGTATTCGTCAAAGAAGCGGATGATGAGGGTCGGTATCTGGTCCGGACCGTTTAAAATGTCGCCGATTGCCGTTATCAGTTCCTGCCGCACGCGGGGCAGCAGGAAGTCGAGGAAGTAGGTGTGTCCGTTGCGGATATATCGGAGCAGGGTTTCGGTGTCCGTGTTCTGCGGGTGGAGGCGGTGTGACGGTGGGTTGTCCTCGCGGCGCAGGGGCTTCGGCAGTAGCGCGTAGTTCACCACTTGTACGAAGGTCTGGCTGTCCAGTCCGTTTTCCGTGCACACTTCTTCGATGGTCTTTTCGCCCACGCCGAGCGGCAGACCGAAGCGGTTGATGAGTTGCAGCGCTTGGTCTTCGTCCTGGAGCAGTTGGCTCATCTTGTGTTTGACGGTGTATATCATAAGCTGTCTTTACGGGGGGCACCGGAGTGTCACCGGACTTCTTGTTTTTTTGGACTTGCTTCTTTCTTCATACTCAGTTGGATGCGGCCGCGTTGGAGATCTACGTCCGTCACTCTCACCTGCACGTGCTGATGCAGTTTCACTACTTCTTCCGGACTCTTCACGTGACGGTCGGCTAATTGCGAGATGTGTACCAGCCCGTCTTTGTGTACGCCGATGTCCACGAAGGCGCCGAAGGCCGCGATGTTGGTCACGATGCCCGGAAGTTCCATGCCCGGCTGCAGGTCTTCTATGGTGTGCACTTCCTCCGAGAAACGGAAGGTCTCCGTCTGTTGGCGCGGGTCGCGGCCGGGTTTCTCCAGCTCGCGCAGGATGTCCGTCAGGGTCGGCATGCCGGCGTCCTCGGTCACATACCGTTCCGGCACTATCTGGCGCCGCAGGTCCGGCTCGCGGATAAGGTCTTGCACCGTGCAGTGCAGGTCGCGGGCCATGCGTTCCACCAGCGCGTAGCGCTCCGGATGCACGCCCGAGTTGTCCAGGGGGTTCCTTGAGCCGGTCACGCGCAGGAAGCCGGCGGCCTGCTCGAATGTGCGTGCTCCCATCTTGGGCACGTGCAGCAGTTCCTTGCGGCTGTGGAACGGACCGTGTTCAGCGCGGTAGTTCACGATGTTCTGCGCCAGCCCGGGCCCTAATCCGGAGATGTAGGTCAGCAGATAGCGGCTTGCCGTATTCACGTCCACACCCACTTGGTTTACAACCGATTCCACGGTCTGTTCAAGGCTTTCGCGAAGCCGTTTCTGGTCCACGTCGTGCTGGTATTGTCCTACGCCGATGGATTTCGGGTCTATCTTCACCAGTTCGGCCAGCGGGTCCATCAGCCGCCGTCCTATCGACACGGCGCCGCGTACCGTCACGTCCTCGTCAGGGAACTCCTCGCGGGCGGTCGCGCTGGCTGAATATACCGATGCGCCGTTCTCGCTCACGATGTAGAGGTCCGGCGGAGTGGGTATGTCTGCGGTCGCGTCCCGCACGAACGCTTCTGTCTCGCGGCTGGCTGTTCCGTTGCCGATGGCGATGGCTTCGATGGCGTATTTTCGGATGAGTTCCGTCAGTGTCTCCGCCGAGCGGGCCATTCTCAGGTGTATCACGTCATGGTGAAGCAGGTCGCCTTGGGCGCTCAGTATCACGAGTTTGCAGCCGGTTCTGAATCCGGGGTCAAGGGCCAGAACGCGCTTCTGTCCAAGCGGCGCTTCCATCAGCAGTTGCCGCAGGTTCGCCGCGAAGATGCGGATGGCCTCCGTGTCCGCGCGTTCCTTGCTGAAGCCCGCGAACTCCGTCTCTATCGACGGTTTCAGAAGCCGTTTGTAGCTGTCTTCCATCGCCAGTTCCACCTGGTACGCCGCATCACTCCGGTTTTTCAGGAACAGTCCCGCCAGTTTGTCGAGGCATTTCTCGCGGTCGGGCGAGATGTCCGCGTGCAGGTAGCCTTCTTTTTCCGCGCGCCGGATGGCGAGCAGGCGGTGGCTGCTGATGCGTTTCAGCGGTTCGCGGATGGCGTAGTAGTCTTGGTAGTTCTTGGCTTCAGGCTCGTCCTGTTTCTCTTTCACGGGTTTGGTGGTCAGCACGGCCGAGTAGGTGAATTCCCGGCGCATGGCTTGGCGTGCGCGCGGGTCTTGCGCGATGATTTCCGCGATGATGTCGCGTGCGCCTTGCAGGTCCTCTTCGCTGGCGTCTGTACGGCCTTCCTTTTGCTGCATCAGTTTCAGGGCCAGCGGTTCCAGGCCTTTCTCGCGGGCGATGTCGGCGCGGGTCTTGCGGTGCGGTTTGTAGGGCAGGTACAGGTCCTCCAGTTCGTTGGCTTCCCAGCACGAGGCAATGCGCTGCCGCAGTTCTTCCGTCATTTTGCCCTGTTCCTCGATGGTCCGGACAATGGTCTCTTTCCGGTCTGCCAATTCCTCTAATCGGTTGTATTCCTCGCTGATGCGGCTTATCTGGACTTCATCCAGACTGCCTGTCCGTTCTTTCCGGTAGCGGGCGATGAACGGGATGGTCGCGTGTTCCGAAAGCAGTTGTATGGTCGCGGCGGCTTGGCGGGCTGTCACGCCCGTCCGTGTCGCTATCAGTTGGCTGAAGTCTGTCTTCCTGTCTTCTTTGAGGGTGTTTGCCATGTCCTCTTTTCTATTTGGTCACGTTATGCAGCGGCTTGTAGCGCTTCTGGCGCTGTTTCCAGCGTTCGCGCGCGTATTGTTGCATGTCGGTCACTTCGTCGTTCTCGTCGATGATTTCCAGGCCGAATATCGTCTCTATCACGTCTTCCAGAGTCAGGATGCCTTCGAAGCAGCCGTATTCGTCAATCACGATGCTGATTTGTGATTTCTGTTTCAGCATCTGATCGAAGATGTCACCGACGGTCATTTCCTCGTTGAACTGGGGTAGGGGGCGTTTTATCGAGCCTAAGGTCTTGGTGAAGTGGTCTTCCGCAAGGTCTTCCAGCACGTCGTTGCGCAGCACGTAGCCCGTGATGTATTCCGGCGAGTCCGCGAAGAGGGGGATTCGCGAGAAGTGGTCGTATTTGTCCGTGTCGTAGAACTCCTTCAGTGTCATTTTTTCCGGCGCGATGCTTGCCACCACGCGCGGGGTCATGACATCGTAGGCCTTGATGTCGTCCAGGCGCATCACGTTTCGGATGATTTTGTTCTCGTCCTCCTCAATCACGCCTTCCTCTTCGCCCACGTTGGCCATCGCAATCACTTCCTCGCGGCTCACAGCGGCTTCTTCCGGAGCGGGGAAGCACCGCGTGACCCACTGTACCAGAAGGACGAACGGATACAGCACCGCTATCAGCAAGCGTATCGTGTATGCCGTGAAGCCCATCAGGTGTTTCCAGTAGGTCGTGCCGAGGGTCTTCGGGATGATTTCCGCAAAGATGAGGATGAGCAGTGTCACCACCGCGCTCACCACGCCGAACCATACCTCGCCGAAGACCAGCACGGCCTGTTGTCCGACGCCGGCCGCGCCCACCGTGTTCGCTATCGTGTTCAGCGACAGGATGGCGGCAAGCGCCTTCTCCGGCTCCGTCTTGTAGCCCTTCATCAGCGTGGCGGGCTTGTAGCCTTCTTCTTCGCGGAGGTTGATGTAGCTCAGCGTCGTCGTCATCAGCACCGATTCCAGTGTTGAGCACAGGAATGACACTACGATGGCGAGAAGCAGAAAGAATATCAGCAGGCTCATAGCAGTGCGAATTCGATGACTTCACTGATTTCCCTTACATAGTGGAAACGCAGTCCTTTCAGATATTTGTCAGGGATTTCGTCCACATCTTTCCGGTTGTCCGTGCACAGCACCACGTCCGTGATGCCCGCCCTTTTGGCGGCCAGCAGTTTCTCCTTCACGCCGCCTATCGGTAGCACTTTCCCGCGAAGGGTCATCTCGCCCGTCATGGCGGTTCTTTCGCGTACCTTCCGCCCCGTGAAGGCGGATACCAGCGCCGTCGTCATCGTGATGCCGGCGCTCGGGCCGTCTTTCGGGATGGCGCCTTCCGGCACATGGATGTGGACCGACTTCGTCTCGAGGTCCTTGTTCTTGATGCCGAAGTCCGCCGCATGCGCTTTGATGTAGCCTAACGCCAGCGTTGCCGACTCCTTCATCACGTCGCCGAGGTTGCCGGTCAGCGTCAGGGTGGGGGTCTTGGAGGACGACAGGCTGGCTTCGATGAACAGGATTTCGCCGCCCACCTGTGTCCAGGCCAGGCCGGTCACGACGCCCGTGTAGCGGTTGGTCTCGTAGGCGTCACGGCTGTACCGTGCCGGACCGAGATAAGTCTTCAGGTCCTCTTCCGTCACGGTCGTGTTGTATGTCTCGCCCAGGGCGATGCGTGTCACCACTTTACGGCATATCGTCGCTATCTGGCGTTCCAGGGAGCGCACGCCCGATTCGCGGGTGTAGTCGTCCGTCAGGCGTTCCAGCAACTGTTTCGGCATCTTCAGCTGGCTGCTTTTCAGCCCGTGCTGCTCCAGTTCTTTGGGAACCAGGTGGCGTTTCGCGATTTCCGTTTTCTCCTCGATCGAGTAGCCGGTCATTTCTATCAGTTCCAAACGGTCAAGCAGCGGACGCGGGATGCTCTCCAGCGTGTTCGCCGTTGCGATGAACAGTACCTTGCTCAGGTCGTAGTCCACGTCAAGGTAGTTGTCGTGGAACGTGTTGTTCTGTTCGGGGTCCAGCACTTCCAGCAGGGCGGAGGTCGGGTCGCCTTTGTAGTCCGCGCCGGTCTTGTCTATCTCGTCCAGGACGAACACGGGGTTCGAGGTCTTCACTTTCTTCAGGTTCTCGATGATGCGGCCCGGCATGGCGCCGATGTAGGTGCGGCGGTGTCCGCGGATCTCCGATTCGTCGTGAAGGCCGCCAAGCGAGATGCGCGCGTACTTGCGTCCTAATGCCCGTGCCACCGATTTGCCCAGACTCGTCTTGCCCACGCCCGGAGGACCGTACAGACACAGTATCGGAGCCTTGAAGTCCCTTGCTTTGCGGCCTTCCGCCGCTGCTTCAGCCGTCTGTTTCAGTACGGCGAGGTACTCTACGATGCGTTCCTTCACTTTCTCCATTCCGAAGTGGTCCTTGTCCAGCACTTCCTGCGCGTGGCGGATGTCGAAGTTGTCCTCCGTGCAGTCGTCCCACGGCAGTTCCAGCAACGTCTCTAAATAAGTCTGCTGCATGCTGTATTCCGGCGAGTGTGCCTGCATGTGCTGGAGCCGCTTCAGTTCCTCGCGGAAGGTCTCCGACGCGCGTTCCGGCCAGTGTTTGCTCTTGGCTTTCTCCTCAAGGTCTTTGACTGTCTGGGCGCCAGTGTCGCCAAGTTCCTTCTGGATGGTTTCTAACTGGTGGTGCAGGTAGTATTCCCGCTGCTCCTTGTCCATCTCCTCGCGTGTCTTCGTCTGGATGTCGGCTTTCATCTCCAGCATCTGCACCTCTTTGTTCAGTATTTCCAGCAGGCGCAGGGCGCGCGCTTCAATCGATTCACAGCGCAGAAGTTCCTGTTTGTCAGCTATTTTGATACCGAAGTTCACGCAGATATAGTTCACCAGGGTGGGGGGATTGTCGATGCTGCGGAGCATCATCCCGGCCTCTGGAGACATGTTTTCCGTGTGCCGGAGCACTTGGATGGACTGGTCCTTGATGTTGCTTACAACCGCGAGGAAATGCTTGTCGCCGCGTTTCGGGAATTGTTCCGGAACCACGGTCACGCGGGCTTTTATCACGTTGCCGCGGGTGGTGGTGAATTCGTCCACCTGGATGCGGTCGATGCCTTCCAGAATCACCATCAGACTGGAGTCGGGCAGTTCTATCACGCGCACCACGCGCGCGGCCGTACCAAAGTCATAGAGGTCTTCCGCGGTGGGTTCCTGGGTCTCGCGTTCTTTCTGGCAGCACACTGCGATAGGTTTTTCCTGTTCGTAGGCTTTCACCACCAGACGTTGTGATTTCGGACGGCTCACGGTCACGGGCAGCAGCACGCCCGGAAACAGAACCATGTTCCGTAGCGGAAGTACGCCGAGCACGTCGCCGTTTTGGAGGTTTGACGAATGGGGGGCGTCGTTCCCGTCTATCAGCGGTATCACGCGCGTGCCCTCATTCGAGTTCTCCTCGTCGTAATTTTCTTCTAAATGATAAATCATCTGTATATGTTATTCCTTAAAAAAACCTTATTTTACATAATCGCAATTAGAATATGTAAGTTGCTTGTAATCAGCACGATGGAGATTACACAAATAAAGGGTTTTATTATGCTTGTTTTTTCTTTATATCAATTTCCAGCTCGTCCAGTTGCACTTGGTCGATCACGCCCGGTGCGCCAAGCATCACGTCACGTCCCTGATTGTTCTTCGGGAATGCGATGCAGTCGCGGATGCTGTCCAGTCCAGCGAACAGACTCACGAAGCGGTCCAGACCGTAAGCCAGACCTCCGTGAGGCGGCGCACCGTATTTGAACGCGTTCATCAGGAAGCCGAACTTGCGCTGTGCCTGTTCGGGCGTGAAGCCGAGAATCTCAAATATCTTTTCCTGCAGCTGTGCGTCATGTATTCTGATGCTGCCGCCGCCGACTTCAACGCCGTTTATCACCATATCATACGCATTCGCGCGCACGGACGCGGGGGCAGTGTCAAGCAGCGGGATGTCCTCCGGCTTCGGACTGGTGAACGGATGATGCATCGCCATCAGCCGCTGTTCCTCGTCCGACCACTCGTACATCGGGAAGTCCACAACCCACAGGCAGCTGAATTTCTTCGGGTCGCGCAGACCGAGCTGACGGCCCATCTCAAGGCGCAGTTCGCTCAGTTGCTTGCGTGTTTTCATTGCGTCCTCGCCGCTCAGAATCAGTATCAGGTCGCCTGCCTCGGCTTCCATGGCCTTCGCGACTTCGGCAAGCACTTCGGGGCCGTAGAACTTGTCCACGCTCGATTTCACGGTGCCGTCCTGCTCCACTCTTGCGTAAACCATGCCTTTCGCGCCCACTTGCGGACGGCGCACGAAGTCGGTCAACTGGTCTAACTGCTTGCGCGTGTAACTTGCACATCCTTTGGCACATATACCGCCAATGTAGGCGGCCGAATCAAACACGCCGAAGCCCGGATGAGCATGGAACAGGTCTTGCAGTTCAACGAAGGTCATGCCGAAACGGGTGTCGGGTTTGTCGCTTCCGTAGTATTTCATCGCGTCCGCCCATGTCATACGCGGCAGTGCCGGCAGATCGATGCCGAGTATCGTCTTGAACAGGTGCCGCGACATGCCCTCGAACATCTGCAGTATGTCCTCCTGCTCCACAAACGACATCTCGCAGTCTATCTGCGTGAACTCCGGCTGACGGTCGGCGCGCAGGTCCTCATCACGGAAGCATTTGACAATCTGGAAGTAACGGTCAAATCCGCTCACCATCAGCAGCTGTTTCAGGGTCTGCGGACTCTGCGGTAGCGCGTAGAACTGACCGGGGTTCATGCGGCTCGGTACGACGAAGTCGCGTGCGCCTTCGGGGGTCGAGTTCACCAGCACCGGTGTCTCCACCTCGAGGAAGCCTTGCTCATCGAGGTATCGGCGTACTTCGAATGCCATTTTGTGCCTCAGTTCGAGGTTCTTGCGCACGCAGTTGCGGCGCAGGTCCAGGTAGCGGTATTTCATGCGCAGGTCGTCGCCGCCGTCGCTCTCGTCCTCAATCGTGAAAGGCGGTGTCAGTGCGGGGTTCAGTACGTTCAGGTCCGCCACTTCTATTTCTATTTCGCCGGTCGACAGTTGGGCGTTTTTGCTCTGTCGTTCAATCACTTTGCCCGTCACCTGCAGCACATATTCCCTACCCGTCCCGTTGGCTTTCTCGAAGGCTTCTGTGCCTTGGTTGAAGGCGAGTTGCGTGATGCCGTAGCGGTCACGCAGGTCGATGAACGTCATTCCTCCCATTTTCCTTATCCTCTGCACCCAGCCCGCAAGGGTCACGGTCTGGTTCACGTCGGAGAGTCTCAGTTCTCCGCAAGTTCTTGTTCTGTACATAGTTATGTTTTTTTTATTTGTGTCTTTTATATTTATTGTCAACTATCCCACGCTTGCTTCAGGCGCGATTTTCTTTATCAGTCCTTTCAGCACGTCGCCCGGACCGAACTCGTAGAACTCTGTCGCGCCGTCCACCACCATGTTCCTGATGGTCTGTGTCCATCTTACGGGCGCAGTCAGTTGCAGCAGCAGGTTCTGCCGTATGCTCTCTTCGTCCGTCTGCGGATAGGCGTTCACGTTCTGATACACAGGACATTCGGGGTGCCTGAACTCGGTCGCGAGTATCGCTTCTTTCAGCTCCTCGGCTGCCGGCTGCATCAGCGGGCTGTGGAATGCGCCGCCCACCTGCAGGCGCAGGGCGCGTTTCGCACCGGCTTCTTTCAGCAGTCTGCAAGCCTCGTCCACGCCTTCCACCGTGCCGCTTATCACCACCTGCCCGGGGCAGTTGAAGTTGGCTGCCACCACGGTCTCGCCGCTCACTTTGCGGCATATCTCGTCCACGTCGTTGTCCGCCATGCCGAGTACGGCGGCCATCGTGCTTTCCTGTTTCTCGCAGGCTTTCTGCATCGCAGCCGCGCGTTTGCTCACCAGCAGCAGTGCGTCCTCATAGCGGAGTGCGCCGCAGGCCACCAGGGCCGAGTATTCGCCCAGACTGTGACCTGCCACCATGTCGGGTGCCATGATGGTCATCACCCTGCTGGCTATCACCGAGTGAATGAACACTGCCGGTTGGGTCACGCGGGTCTGTTTCAGGGCCTCTGTGTCATCGCCGAACATGATGTCCGTGATGCGGAAGCCCAATATATCGTTGGCTTGTTCGAACATGTCGTGTGCCACGGGGTATGCCTCGTAGAGGTCTTTTCCCATGCCTGCGTACTGGGCTCCCTGCCCCGGAAATACAAATGCTTTCATAGTCTGTCAGCTTTCAACTATAAACTTCAACTATAAACTTTAAACTTTCAACTTTAAACTTTCAACTTTCAACTCTCCACTTTCCACTCCCTCACTTCTTTCAACTCTCAACTTTCAACTCTCAACTCTCAAGCCCTCTGTACCTTGTCTTCTGCGGCTCTTCGTCGCCGAGGCGCAGCCGTTTGTTGGCTTCGTAGTCGCTATAGCTGCCCTCGAACCACCATACCTGTCCGTTGCCCTCGTAGGCGAGGATATGGGTGCAGATGCGGTCGAGGAACCACCGGTCGTGGCTTATCACCACCGCACAGCCCGCAAAGTTCTCCAGTCCCTCTTCCAGGGCGCGAAGGGTGTTCACGTCGATGTCGTTGGTCGGTTCGTCCAGCAGCAGCACGTTGGCTTCGCTTTTCAGGGTCAGTGCGAGGTGCAGGCGGTTGCGTTCTCCGCCCGACAGCACGCCGCATTTCTTCTCCTGGTCCGCGCCGCTGAAGTTGAAGCGGCTCAGGTAGGCGCGGGCGTTCACTTCCCGTCCGCCCACGCGGATGAACTCCGTACCGCCCGAGATGGTCTCATAGACGCTCTTCTGCGGGTCTATGTTGCTGTGTATCTGGTCCACGTAGCCTGTCCTTACGGTCTCGCCCACTTCGAAACTGCCCTGGTCGGCCTTCTCCATACCCATTATCATGCGGAACAGGGTCGTCTTGCCGGCGCCGTTGGGACCTATCACGCCCACTATGCCGTTGGGCGGCAGCATGAAGTTCAGGTCCTCCATCAGCACCTTGTCGCCGAATGACTTGTACACATGCTCGGCGTTGATCACTTTGTTGCCGAGTCTCGGGCCGTTGGGGATGAATATCTCCAGTTTCTCCTCCCGTTCTTTCTGTTCCTCGTTCAGCATGCGGTCGTATGCGCCCAGTCGGGCCTTGCTCTTTGCCTGCCGCGCTTTGGGGGCCATGCGCACCCACTCCAGTTCCCTCTCGAGGGTCTTGCGGCGTTTGCTGGCCTGTTTCTCCTCCATCGCCATGCGGGCGGTCTTCTGCTCCAGCCAGCCGGTGTAGTTGCCCTGCCACGGGATGCCTTCGCCGCGGTCGAGTTCCAGTATCCAGCCCGCCACGTGGTCGAGGAAGTAGCGGTCGTGCGTGATGCATATCACGGTGCCTGCGTACTGCTGCAGGTGCTGTTCCAGCCAGTCTATTGACTCTGCGTCAAGGTGGTTGGTAGGCTCGTCAAGCAGCAGTATGTCGGGTTTCTGCAGTAGCAGGCGGCATAGTGCCACGCGCCTTCTCTCGCCGCCCGACAGGTGTGCCACGTTCTCGTCGGCGGCGGGGCAGCGCAGCGCGTCCATGGCGCGCTCGAGGCGTGTGTCGATGTTCCATGAGTCGGCGGCGTCCAGTTGGTCCTGCAGTTCGGCCTGACGGGCCATCAGTTTGTCAAAGTCCGCGTCGGGGTCGGCGAAGGCGTTGCTCACCTCCTCGAACTCGCGTAGCATGTCCTTTATCTCCTGCACGCCTTCCTCCACGCACTCTTTCACGGTCTTTGCGGGGTCGAGTTTGGGGTCTTGTTCGAGGTAGCCCACAGTGTATCCGGGCGAGAACACCACTTCGCCCTCGTATTCCTTCTCCACGCCGGCTATTATCTTCATCAGCGTGCTTTTGCCTGCGCCGTTCAGACCGATGATACCTATCTTCGCCCCATAGAAGAAGCTCAGGTATATGTTGTTTAGCACTCTTTTCTGCGGGCCGTAGTTCTTGCTTACGCCCACCATCGAGAATATTATCTTCCTGTCGTCAGCCATATTGACTTCGTGTTTTTGCGGTGGTTATTTGTCGTCATAATGCCCGTATGCGGCAAGCACAAGCACTATGACGCATTGCTCGTGTATCTGGTAGTTGATGTCGTAAATTACAGTGAGTCAAGCCATGCGTGCATATCCTCCTTGTTGGTAAAGATTCTGCCTTCGCCGCGTTCTGCTTGGGCTTTAGACCTGTCAAGCATGGCGAAATACTCCTCCTTGCTCATCCGTGTCGGGTCATTCTGCCATTTCTCGGCGAGTTTGCGCACGTACTTCATGGCTTTCATAAGGCTGGACTCGTCCTCGGCTATTATTCCGAGGTTGCGGTATATCTCCGCGTTTATCTGTAATGCATTCATATTCTGTTGCGTTTGTGTCCTGTTTTCGCTTGCAGGGACGTGACCTTGTCGCGTCTCGCGTCCGCGGTTCATGCGGTTGGCTCCAAGCCGTTACTTTCGCGCCGCAAAGTTACGAAAACTTGCGCATATACGCAAAAAATAAAGTGGGAAAAAATATATTTCTCCCGCTCCGGCAACAGAAAAAGCGCCCTGCATACGGACGCAATATAGTAAGAATCTGTTTGTTACGCAGGAAAGTCCTGCCGCGAATATTCCCGCTGTAGAGCCAGAATGCATTATGGCTCTCTTTCATGCCCCCACAACGCCGTTTGAACCGGCTGGTAAGGATGCGCCCTGCCACATTCCGCATCCGCGGTGCTGCTCCATCGCATGTTTTACCTCTCTTCGTAGGTCCCGTCGTCATACATCAGCACCACGCGCACCAGCTGGCGCTTCCGGCAGGGTTCCTGCACGGCCGGCTGGTTACGTATCCCGCGGCCGCCGCGGCGTTCGGGGGCCGTCTCCCTGATTCGTTCGGGGGCGGCTGCCGTCTCCTCCGGGTCGGACGGCCGGTTCTCCGCCGGTTCCGTCTCGGGGAACAGGCTGCCCATCACGAAACGGCGCGGTGTATTCTCCTCGTTGGCAGTGTTTTCCGGTGCAATCGGCTCCCTTGCAGCCGGCTCCTGGCCGTTGCGCTCGTACATCACGCCCGAACCCAGTATCAGCCAGTCGGAACGCACCTGCCGGAAACGGTTCAGCACCGCCTGCATCACATCAAGGCTCGGCTTGTTCCGGCCGCCGAGGATGTTCGACAGCGTTCCCTGGCTGATTCCCACTTCTTGCGCGAATTGTTTCGCGTTCATCTGTTCAGAGTCCATCAATTGGAGCAATCGTTGCCGTTCGTTCATCTTGGTAGGGTTTTTGAATTCACAAATCGGCTGCAAAGATATGAAAACTTTTTCACACCTGCAAATGTCAGTGTACGATTTTCAATTTGCGTCTTCAATTCACAAAAGAAAAGTTCGGCCAGAGACACTGATCTTTGACTGATTGATACCATTTCTCAGTATCAACACCTCATTATACCAAACTATTGCTTTGTGTAATCAGTATAATATATTCATAAACAACTATTTTTATTTTTATACAATACAAAACGGTTGTTTTACGGTGGGAACAGTGCCAATTCTCTGTCGTTACCCATAACAAGCACTTTATATAAAATTCATAATATACTGATAATTATATACATTATGTTTCTTTTGATTTGTCGTTTTGTAATTGATTCTGCCCTACTCTTTTCATCCCCGATTCGGTTTTCATATAGCGTGCCTTGTCTGCTCTTGGTGTGATATATTTGTGAAAAACAGGCCGTGTTTTTATTGCATTTTTTCATTTGAAAAACTTTGCTGATTCACATTTCTGTGCACTTTTCCGGCTGATATGACCGTCTGAGAAATTTTCGTTTTTCACGCGAAAAATGCGATTTTAATTTGTAAGGCTCGCGTTTTTTCCCTACCTTTGCAAAGAAACCTGCAGGCTGAATCGTTTCGTTTAATCCTTTATTTTGCACGATCATGAAGAAAGTGGTATATAACAATATATTTCATATTTCCGGCGATTTCTATCAGTCGCCGGAGTTCAATCGTTGCAACCAACCGGCGCAACACGTTGTCAATCACCATGCTCACGATTCTTCGTCCCGTTCCGGAGCGCGGAAAGAGCGGAAACACGGGGCCAAGGGGAAGGTGTCCGAGCGGCAGCACCCCGTTCTTTTCCGTTTCATCTCGCAGCAGGCCGTCAGCGAAAACAGGGCGATGAAGGTGGAGCACGAACTCTTCGAGGCCGCCAGAGGCTCTGCTACCGGACTCGCCGACTACATCCGGACCGCCGAACTCATCGGCGATTTGGATACCAAGTACCTGTCTGCAAGGGAGTTGTACGATGAACTCAACAGCCATTTCTCCCTCGCCTACAAGTACCGCAACTTCGTCAGCCACCGCGAAGGGGGACCGGCGTTGCCTGTCGCGCGCGGCGAAAAGCGCGACGGACAGGCGGGCGGAGGCGTGTCCTGACCTTTTTCGGCGGATCTTGTGCGGCCTTCCGCGTTGGTCGGAGGGCTGCACTTTTCTGCACTTTTCTGCACTCCCGGAACTGCAAAAGACTGCACTTTAGTGCATTCTTCTGCACTTTTCTGCAATTCGTCTGCACTTTTTTGGAGGCTTCCGGCCTTTCATCTACTTTTGCATCGTCATTTGGTTCTCGTCCGGACGGCTGAACTGGCCGTCCGGACAGAGGGTCGGAAAAACGATGCGGAATATGAAAACAACGGTTGAAATGCTCTCCGAGGCGCGCATATCGCCTGATACTCAGGTACCTGGGCGGCGCTTTCTCTTTGCGTGGAACGGCACGCCCTGTTTTCCGTGCGGCGAACTTGTCGCGCTGACGGGCAAGGCCAAGTCCGGAAAAACCTATGTCTGCTCCATGCTCATGGCGCTCTCTGTCCGTGAACGCATCCTCGGTCTCACCCGCAACACTCGCGAGGGCGCGGCAACGGAGCAGTCGCCGTCGTCCGCTGGCAACGCTCAGATGAAGGTCCTCTGGATTGACACCGAGCAGAGCGAGGACTCCACCCACGAGATTCTCACCTCCCGCATTGCCTCGCTCATCGGCCGTATGCCTGATAATGAGCAGTTTGTCGCCTATAATCTCCGCCGGTTCGACTGGCAGGACCGTCTCTCGCTCGTCACCCACGCCATCGCCCTCCACAAGCCGGAACTTGTCATTTTCGACGGTATCCGCGATGTGGTCGGCGACATAAACGACTACCGCCAGGCGCAGGATGTCCTCTCGCGCATGCTCTCGCTGGCCTCTTGGTCGGGGGCCTGCATCGTCTGTGTCCTCCATCAGAACAAGGCGGTCGAGGACAGGACCCTCCGCGGGGCGCTCGGAACGGAACTCCAGAACAAGGCCTTCGAGACCTACGAGTGCACCAAGGACCCTGACACGCGGCTTTTCACGCTCCGCCAGACCGCCACACGCAAGTACGACATCACATCCCGTCTGGTCTTTGCCGTCAATGCCGACGGACTGCCCTCCGATATCGCGCCGGTTCCTGCTGATAAAGAGCAGGATACACCCTGCCCTGCTGACGGAAGCCCTGCATCGGGGCCGCTTCCGACAAGGGCGGACGCGCTCATGGCGCTCAATCAGATTCTTGCCGGAAAAAGGCAGCTCACCTGGCAGCAGCTCAAGGACGAACTCGTCGCCAGGCTCGGCACGGTCTCGCATCTCTTTGCCGGACAGGTGCTCCGTCTCGCTTATGCCAACAGGCTCATGGTCAGGCTTTTCCGTTCCGGAGTCGTCTGTTACGCAGCCAATGCCGACGGGCGCAATCCGGAGCGTATCCGGAGCATCGTTTTCAGCGGCACGCTGGCCGCGGAAGAGCAGCCGTCTCTGCCTTTTGCCGACCCGCCTTGATGCCTGCTTTCGTCAGGCTCCTTGGGGGCGCTTAGTACTACACTCTTCCCCCTTTATAGGGGGGAAGGTGTAGACGTACTAAAGCTACCTGCGGAGCATGACGAACCCGCCGCTCGGACTCCTTCCGGACCCTCTTTTCTGCCGGCTGGTCTTACGCGGATACCACCGGAGTTTCACCGGAGTATCACCGGAGTCTCACCGGACCGGAAAGCGGATTTCGGGCTTGTAAGGCAGTGAAAGACAGGCTTGTATATCAGTATTGCTAAAAACAACGTTTGCGCAAACGTCTTAATTTCAATCTTTTCAACAAACGGGATGCAGTTTTTCCCGAAGGTCTAACTTTCTAAATTCAAAACATTATGGCACTTATTCGTAATCTCTCGCCGGTTGAGATGGTATCCGGCAAGCTGGCACGTCGTGACAGGGTATATTTTCGCAGTCAGGCTTCGGCCGGAGGGCGTCAGATTGGCTTGAAGCGTGATCGTCGCAAGACGGGGCGCATGTCGCCGCATCGGAGGTTTGTGTGTGATCTTTTTGCTTTTGTCTCGCGTTGTGTCCATGTTGCGTTGGTCTCTCATCCCGAGCGCGAGCAGTGGCAGCGTGAGTTCGACGAGTATCGGCGTATGTCGTTGTCTGATGGTTCGTTGCGTCCTTTCGCGCGTCTTTGCGACTATCTCCATCATGTCTTCTACAACGAGACGCTTGACCTCTTCAGCGACTCCGTTTCCGGCGATTCTTCCCAAACGCCCCGCCCATAAATCACCTGCCCGTGAATCACCTGCCCGTAAATCACCCGCTCGTAAATCACCCGCTCGTAAATCACCCGCCCGTAGAGACGGTACGTGTACCGTCTCTCAAAAAAAGGCAGACCTGAACACCCGCTCGTAAAGACGGTATGCATACCTTCTCTCAAAAAGACTGTCTCTCAAAATGGCATACCGCCTCTCGAAAAAAATCCCGGAATCCTCATCCCTTTAAAACCACACTTGAAAATGCGTTCCATGTACAAATCCGAACTAGCCGATGCGGCGGGTGTCTGTCGTCAGACGTTCAGCCGTTGGTTGCGTACCGACCGTGATGCGTTGCTTGCCATGGGTGTTTGTCCGTCGGCTCATCTCCTGCCGCCTTGTGCGGTGCGTTATCTTGCCGACAAATACGCCATCGACCTCCCGCCCCCATGAACCATCATCCATAATCACCCGCCCATAATTCACCCACCCGTAGAGACGGTACGTGTACCGTCTCTCAAAAACACCCTCTCTCAAAAATGAAATCTCTCCAAAAAATTCCCTTCTTCCGCCTATTCCCGTTTTTCTCCGCTGAACTGCAGCGACTTGTCGCCGAACTGCATCATCACCTGCAGCTGTCTCTTCCGGATGGTCCCGTGCAGGTCGGTCACGGTGCGCGACGGATAGGCTTTCCCGTCGGTCTGCGGCACGATGTTCTGTCCTTTCAGCGTGGCTTCGGAGGGGGTCTCGGTCACGTGTACGCCGGGCACGGTCACGTCTATCTTCACGGGCATCAGCCGCGCGAATCGCACCCGCCACAGTGTCATGTTGCCCTTCGCATCAACCGTCACGCGCACATCTTCTTGCGTAAAGCGGGTTCCGACGGTCATGCGGCCTTTGTATTCGCCGCTCCACCAGGGCTGTTCCGCTTGCAGGAGGTCGGCCGCGAGCAGGGTCAGTATCGCGAGGACGGCCCGCAGCATCGGTTGTTTCAGAAGGCTGTTCATGGTTTGGTCTTTTCTGCCTGCAAAGGTACGCTTTTGCTGGCAGACCGCCAAATCTTTGCGGCGGAAAATGAAAAAAAAGGAGGGGCAACCCTCGTTGTCCCTCCTGGATTGTCCTGTTTTGGCAGCCTCTATTCCATCTTCTCCACGGTGCAGTGTCCTGATTCGTCCACGTGTAGCGTCACGGTTCCTGTCAGGCCGGTCACGTCCTGTGTCTGGCTTCCGCCTTCCTCCGTGAAGTTGTTCACCACCACATTCACGCGCTTTATCTCTGGTGCGAAGTGGTATTCGTACATCCCATCCTCGCCCTTCTCAAGAGACTCACCGGGCCAGTTGCCTAAGGGGCGGCGACCGTCGTCAAGCCAGGCGTAGAGGTTTACGCGGTCCCATGTCACCACACTGATTTTCACCACCACGCCGTTGGCGTTCTCCTCTGCCGTTTTCTTGCCGGAGTTCGTGCATCCGGTCGTTATGCTCAGAAGCATGGTGCTGAGCAGCATCATAAGAAGATAGATTTTTTTCATAATCGCTAGTGTTTTGAAGGTTAGTAATGTTTGGTTTTTATCCGGGGCACTGCCCTTTTCTTGCTGCCGTGTCTGGTTCTCCGTCCCTTTTCTCTTGCTCCGGCCTTCCTTTCCTCTTCCGTCGGTTTCTTTTTTGGTTGGTTCCTCTTCTCTCGCGCGTAGGCGCGCATATATATAAGGTGTCCTGTTGTCGTTTTCCGTTCTTTTCGGCCTTTCTGGAGATTGCAAGTTCACGGAATAATTGTTTTCGTTTGCAAATGTACAACATTTTTTTCGATTGTGCAAACTTTTTGCCAATTATTTTTCAAAAATGCTTAATTTTTGCCTTAGTCCTCTGTTCTTGTCTGAAAAATTCGCGTGTCGGAGGGGCTGTTGTTTGGTTTGGAACGGTTTTTTGTCGTTTTGTGTCGCGTTGTGTTGTCTTTTGTCGCTGATTGTCGCACGGCTTTCCTTTCCCGCCGTACCTTTGCATCGTCAATCGCGACTGACTAAAAACTTTCAACTTTAAACTTTCAACTTTCAAACTTCTTTCAACTTTCAACCTTCAACTTTCAACTTCTTTCAACTTTCAACTCTCAACTTTCAACTCATCATGGCTATCATCAATCCTTCCACTCCGTTCGACTCGGTGCGTCGTAAGTTCGCCAAGTCCGACAACATCCATTTCTGCTGCCGCAAGTCTGACAATGCCACCATCGGTGTGCGTGTCAAGCACCCTTACGATGGGGGCAGTTCGGCTGCGCAGCAGGCGGTCCGCAACAAGTTCCGCCAGGCGAAGACGGCCGCGGCGGCGGCGCTTGCCGATCCTGAGCAGAGGGCGGCGCTTCTCGCTGCCTTCAAGCGTCAGAAGAGGTATCTCACGCTCACCGGCTACGCCTTCGCAGTCGAATACGCCAAAATCGGGGCCTGACAGGCTCCGATGGATATGGCAGGTTATTAACCCTTTATTCATTGAAGAACACCTATGGCTAAAGTCACGTTCATTGATCCCGTCGAGCATCTCTCCGGGAAGATTGCACGCCGTCACCGCACGGTCTATTGTTTCCGGAACGCATCCGGACTGCGCTACACTACGGTCCGTTCGCCGCGCAAGAACCCTGCCGGAGCATCCGAGATGGAGGCGCGGAACCGTTTCGCACTCTGCACGGCCGCCGCACGTGCCAGGCTGGCTGATCCCGCCCACAAGCCGGCCGACCTCACGGCCTTCCGGGCGCAGAACCGTTACACCACCATGCTCGGTTTTCTGGTCGCGAAGGCGTACCGCGCTTTCAACGAGTCATCCGGCACCGTCGTGTGGGGCGATTGAATGTAAAATGTCAATTGTCAATCGTCATGCTGCTGCGTCTTTTGCGTAGGGCGCCGGAGGGTGAATCGCTCAGGGGCGCGCTGTTCTCCGACGGGGGGCAGTGCTGCCCCGTTCTCGAGCGGACCTCCTGTGCCGTTCCGGCCGGATGGTACAGGCTGGAGGTCACGTTCTCGCCGCGTTTCAGACGGAGGCTCCCTCTGTTGCGCTTTGTCCCGGGGCGCGAGGGCATACGGATTCATCGGGGGACGAGACCGGAGCATTCCTCCGGGTGCATTTTGGTCTCGGCCGACGACGAGAAGCGGCTTACGGCCGCGCTTCTCGCTGCGCAGAGCGACGGTGAGGAGAATTATATCGACATTCGCGACCACGATCCCTACCCCCTCTACGACATCCCCTGCCCTCCCGAAGAGTGCATGCCCTGACCCTCCCGCTCTCCCTGCTCTCTCCGTTCCTCCGGAATATCCGTTCCCTCGGCCCTCCGGAATATCCGTTCCCTCGGCTCTCCGGAATATCTGTTCTCTCCGGCCCTCCGGAATATCCGTTTCTTCCGGTCTTTCCGGAATAACCCAAAACCCTTAAAACAACATCACCATGAACACCGAACAAAAACGTTCTCTTTGGGCCTTTGTGCTTTTTCTGCTCCGTGCTTTGGCCCGTATCGGCTGGCGTCATTTCTCCGCCCGCCGTCCCTCGGAGGCTTCCGGGGCTTCCGCTCCGGACGATGCCGTTCCCGGCGACTCCGCTGATGCCCCTGCTCCG
>Ga0310690_10002989_pt1 | contig 26331 bp, 8 predicted proteins | sample AusTroGonzalo_MG_2_FD_207661 | JGI IMG/M metagenome (GOLD analysis project Ga0310690, IMG submission 207661) | Bovine rumen microbial communities from tropical cattle in Woodstock, Queensland, Australia - Gonzalo_04 (v2) (version 2) | ecosystem: Host-associated > Mammals > Digestive system >...
GGTGGTTCTATGCGTCTTTATCAAAATAAATCCATCAACCCGGCATTACGGATTCCCCAAAAAAGCGGAAACAAACTTTTTTCCCGCTTTTCCGTAATGTCACCCTTGACAAATGGGGTGCATTACAAATGCCTCACCTCCCCCTTTCCAGGAGATGAGGCATATTCTTGTGCCGCACAAGCACACCGGACGTGTCGGACGCAAATATGAGACTTCCTAATTATATTTATGATATTCTTTTAACCATTTTTTCCACATGTAAGAAGTTATAAAAACACGTCCGTTGCGTCCGGATAACTTCATGCCATGGGAAATCCCTAAAAATCAGCCCCCAGAACCGCCATTGATTCCGAGGGCCGAGAGTTTTTTCGTTCTGTTTGTAATGTTTCAGCTACGCCAGACTTGCGATATTCGTCCACCCGGTCTTATCATCCAGTCCGTTGAGAGCAGACGAGGAAGCATTCGCAAGGGCATCCGTGTCGTACTGGCCGAAGCTCAGGGCATCCTGCGAGCTGAGGCTGGAGGTCGCGAGCTCCATTTCAGGCATGGCAAGCGCGCTGCTGACGCTGCCGGACAGCACGGCGTTTGCCGTGACGTTGTAGAACACGCTGCCCTTGTCGCTGGCCTTCGTGTTCTTCGCGGTCATGGAGACGTAGTATTCCCCGGCTTTGAGGCCCGTAAGCACGTTTGTGGTCGTAGTGACCACGCTTGTGTTTTTTGCGAGCGTGAGCTTGGTCGTCTGGATCGTTTCCAGCGTGAGCTTGCCTTTCTTCTCGGTCTTCCGGTAGACCGAGAATGTCGCATCGCCGGTCGCCTTCAGGTCGAAGCTCAGGCTTCCGCCGCTCGTTAGTTCGATCCGCGCATAGTCCACGGCATCGCCGTAGCCGACGAAGTTGCCGTAGTCGGCGTTGCCGATCGCATTGTCGTCCAGGCTGACGCCCTGCGACCCGGAGAAGATCTCGGTCGTCACGAAGTTCGCGTCGTCCTTGAACGCCTTGGCCTTCTTGTCGTACAGCACGTTGTTGAGACCGCCGTCCGCGCTGTCGAAGAACAGGGCGTTGCCGCCGAGCTCGACGTTGTAGTAGGCGCTGCCGCCCTTCGTCGCGGTCGTGGACTCCATCGAGACGTAGTAGGTGTACTTGCCCGTGTCGAGGAACTGTGCTTTGGTCGTCGCCGTGAATCCGTTCTTCGCGGTCAGCGTCGTGGTGCTCACCTTCGAGAGCTTGCCCTTGGCGTCCTGCTTCCAGATGATGAACTTCGCGGCGCCGTCAGCCTTCACACTGAAACTCAGATAGGCGCTGGACGCGAGGTCGAGCTTCGCATAGTCGATACTGTCGCCGAAGCCGACGAAGTTCGCGAACGTCGTGCTGCCGATCATCTCGTTGCTGTCCAGAACGATGGCAGTCGTGCCGCGTCCGACCGAGATGACCTGACCCTTGGCCGCAGTGTCGTTGCCGCCGTTGTCCGCATCCACGAAGAACGTGCTGCTCGTGACGCTCACGTTGTACAGGCCTTCGGCTCCGGCCTTGTTCACGTTCTTCGCGAGCATCGCCACGTAGTAATTGCCGTCGGCGGTCAGGCAAACGTCCTTCAGCGTCGCGGTCTGTCCGGCCTTGACTGCTACCTTGCCGACCTGGATCTGCTTGCGGATGCCCTTCTTGTCCTTGCCATCCTCGTACACATAGAACGTACCGGCGGCGGTGGAGTCGATCGTGAACGTCAGCTTCGCGGCGGTTTCCACGTCGATCTTCGCCACGTCGCCGGTGTCCTTGTTGACGCCGTCGTTGCCGAACATGTTGTGGTAAACGCCCTGATCGATGGATCCAAGCGAATCCAGATTGATCTCGCCGTTGCCGGTGATCGTGTTCGTGACCTGGATGTTCGCATCGTTCCAGCCGAGTTTCTTGTTGTACAGATAGTCGTTCTTGCCGTCGTCGGGTTTGTTGTCCGGGATGACGATGTTCGCGACCTCGTACGTCGCGACTTCGGAAACGTTGCCCGCCGCATCCGTGCCGCGGAAGAACACGGTACCGTTCATGGAGAACGAAATGGGGCCGGTGTATGCCTTCCAGTCATGACCGTCAAGGCTGTATTCCTTCGTGACGGAATCTTCGCTGAACGTGGCGGTCACGAGCACGTCGTCATGCGTGGGCTCGGTGGTGCTGGCCGTGACGGTCGGCGCTTCCGGCGGAACCGTGTCGATGTTTTCAAACACGAAGGAGCTCGTTCCGGTGTTGCCGACGGCATCCGTCGCCCTGAAATAGTACGTTCCATTGGCGGTGATGTCGAGCTGGCCTTCGTACTTCGTCCAGTTTTCATTGTCCGTGGAGTAGAAGATATCGACGCCATCCTCCGTGCTCGCCCTCAGCGTGCTGACCTGAAGCGGCGTGGTGTTGTCGCCGGCAAGCGTGATCACAGGAGCATCCTTGTCGATGTTCGTGACTTCATAGCTGACGACATCGGACTCAAGACCTGCAGCGTCGACCGCCTTGAAATAGACCGTGGTATTATTGTCGCTCACGACCACGCCGCCCTCGGGATACGCCGTCCATTCGCCGTCTTCGCCGATCCTGTACAGCGAAGACGCCAGCTTGATGTCATCCGCAAACACGGCAGTCACGATCACATCCTGATTGGTCGGGTCGGTGATGTTCGCGGCAACGTCGGAGACCGTCGGCTTCGTGCTGTCCTGCACGGCATCGATGTTCGTTACTTCGTAGGTGGTGGTGTCGGAGGGGTTGCCCGCGGCATCCGTCCCGCGGAAGTAGACGGTGCCGTTTTCCGTGAACTTGACGGCTTCAGTATACTCCTGCCAGTTTTCACCGTCGAGGCTGTACTCCTTGATTACGGAATCTTCGCTGAACGTGGCGGAGACCAGGACTTCGCCATTTGTGGTCTCGGTGACATCCGCAACGGCAGCCGGCTTCTCCGGCGCTTCCTTGTCGATGTTCGTGACTTCATAGATGGCGACCTCGGACTCATGGCCTACGGCGTCGACCGCCTTGAAATAGACCGTAGTATTATTATCGCTCACGACCACGCCATCTTCGGGATACGCCGTCCATTCGCCGTCCTCGCCGATCTTGTACAGCGAAGACGCGAGCGACACATCGTCCGCAAACACGGCAGTCAGTGTCACATCCTGATTGGTCGGGGCGGTCGTGCTTGGCGTGACGCTGACCGTCGGCACGGCGGCATCAATGGTATTGAGCGTAGTCGGGGTCTTGATCGGGTCGTTGAAATCAAAGAAGATTTCCGCTGTGTTTTTGATTTCCGTATTCGACGGCAGATCGGACAATGCCTTGATGGAGTAATTGAAGTTACCTTCGCCGCGTCCGGATTCATCGTTGACCAGGAGCACGCCCTTCGTCAGATCCTGCAGCTCGAAGCCCGTTTCAGGATCAATGGCTGTGAAGGAAGCCGTGAGCTCGCGCGTTTCCGTGTCGAGGTTGATCGCGACCGCCACGGTGATCTCCGCATCGCCAAGGTCCAGAATGACATTGTCGTTGAAGGAGTCGCGCCCTTCCGGCAGCTGATAGGTGTACCCGGCCAGCGTGAAACTGTGCAGCTGGAACGTACCGAGGTCCAGATTGCTGTCCATCACATCCCGGACATACACTTTCCGCGCGGGAGCGGTCGCATTATCCGGGTCGTTCTCGAAGAGGACGGTGTATTCCAGACGGCTGCCGTTCTGAACGAGATGCAGGTCGGTCGCGCCCTCGGTGGCCAGCTTGTCATTGGGGTCGTAGCTCGAGGCGGACTGCGTGTTGGCGCTGGTGGCGTTGGTGCCGCCCTGTGTCTTGGCTTTCTCGGCCTCTTCCTTGGCCTCCAGGTAATCCTTGCGCATCTTTGCCTTCTGAATGATCTCCAACTGTTCATCCTTGTCCGTGGTGAGGATAAACCGCTCGTAGAGATCATGGATATACTTATCGGTGTTGTAATAATGATCGTAGGACGGGGGCCACATCGTTCCGTCCGGAGTGGATATGGTACCATCCTTATACAGCTTCTCAGCCAGTTTGAACCCGTTGGAATAGTATTGTCCGAATCCGCTTCCCTTCGGCGTTGCCTTGCCGACCCACTTCTCCATGGCCTTGAAGATCCCCGGAGCCTGGCCGGATCCGATTCTCGGAGCGTTCTTCGGCAGGTTGGACTTCAGGTCGGCGTTATTCAGTTTTTCGTTGAGCGCCGGGAATTTTTCCTCGAGGTGGGTAAGATTGTAGAGGAAAGTTCCTTTCGGATGCGAGGTGGGCAGGCTGGTCGGATCGCCTTTCATTCCGTCCAGGTCGATGTAGTTGACCGGGTCGTTGTAGGCGTAGGAGTAGAGGTTTGCACCGTCGCAGAAGAAAGAGGGATCCGTCGAGATGAAGCGGCCGTCGGCTGCGCTGTAGTTGCGCGCCTGGACGTAGTAGGAGCCGTCCGGATTCAGGAGCGTGCCGAAGTGGCCGTGCCAGGTCAGCGCATTGTCCCTGATGTCACCCGTCTGCCCGATGATGTTGCCGAAGGCGTCGTAGGTGTAGGTCGCCGACTTGCCGTTGGAGCCGGAAACGGCCGTCACGTTGCCGCCCAGGTCATAGGTGAAGGTGTAGACCGCACCCTCGGCATCGACATAGCCTTCGATCCCGGTGGCGCCCATGATGTAGAACTGGTAGGCCTCTCCGTTCTTGTACTGCGCCAGCAGGTTGCCCGAGCCGTCGTAGCAGAATGTGAAGGTGTCGACGCCGTTGCTGGCGCTGTCGCGGTCGCCCAGAGCGTTGTAGGTGTAGGTCCAGGTCGTTTCGCCCACGGTCATGGACGCCATGCGGCTGTCCTGGGTCCAGGTGTAGGCGGCATGGCCGTCCGACAGCAGGTTCCCGTTGAGGTCGTAGGAGTATTCCACAGCCTCGTCAGACCCGGCCTTGACAGTCAGGACCTGGTTCATCTCGCCATAGGTCCAGGTCGTGGTGACGTCGGCCACCACGTCCTTTTTGGTAAGGCGGTTTCCGGCGGCATCGTAAGTGTAGGTGCAAAGGAATGCCGTGCCGTCACCGAGCATTTCGCCGGTCAGGTTGCCGTCGAGGTCATACGTGTAAGTCCAGATTTCTTCGCCCATGGTCTTCCGGACGATCTGCGACACGTTGTTGTAGGTGTATTCCGTGCCGCCGACTTTCACGATGTCGTTGATGGCATTGTACTCGTAGTCAATGCCGTTGCCGCCGGTCAGGATGCCTTCGGCATTGCGCGTGTAGGATGTGAACGCATTGCCGTTGACGGAGACGGACGTCATTTCGCCGCCCTGCCAGGTGTATGCGAACGTCTGCCCGCCGATGGTGTAAGAGGCGATATTGCCGGCCGCATCTCTTTCGATGGCGATGGCTGTCCCGTCCTTGTAGGTAAGCCCGGTCAGGTCGCCGTGGGTGTTGTATTCGCAGGAGAGGCTCTGGACGGAGTCAGCACCGATGGCAGCCGTCAGCAAACCGGCACTGTTGTAAGTGTACTGGTACTGGGCTCCGGCAACCTCGGTGCCGGTCAAAGCCCCATCCGCGCTCCACTGATAGGCGATCACGTCCCCGGCACGTGTGGTGCACGACACCATATTGCCGGTCGTATCGTAGCCCCAGCTCTGTTTTGACCCGTCGGCGAAGACGGCTTCCGTCACACAGTCGTTGCCGTCGTAGGTGATCTGCGCCTGATTGCCGTTGGCATCGGTCAACGATGTGAGCAGTCCCCTGGTATTGTACTCGTAGGAGATGGTGTGACCGTTCTGCGTGACGGAGGCGATGTTGCCGAAGCTGTCGTAAGTCAGATCGGCGGAATAGTCGCCAAAGGTGACAGTGCTGATGTGCCGCGAATCGTCATAGGCAAAGGTCATCGAGTAGCCCAGCGGATTCGTAATCCCGGTCAGCTTGCCGGTTTCATCGTAGCTGAACGTGATGACGGCGTCATCGCTGCAGGTGTATTCGGTAACGTTCCAGTCCTGATCGTAACTGATGTTGACCGCGTATCCGGTGGAGTTCTCGACCGTCTTCACATGGCCCTTGAAGTAGGTGTAGGCGTACGTATTGCCGTAGGCATCGGTACGGCGGATCACGTTGCCGTTGGCATTGAGCACGTAGGATTCTCCCGTTCCGGAGGAGCAGGTCATGGTCTGAATGTTGCCGTTGGCGTCGTACGTATAGTAGTTCCAGCTGCCGGAGACATTGTCGGTCAGCCTGGCCAGGTTGCCGTCGGCGTAGTACACGGAGGTGAAACTGTGGTCGCAGTTGTCCGTGACGGTGATGACGCCCGCCTGTTCCGTCGTGACGGTGGTGACGAGATTGCCCTGGGTGGCCTGGACGACTGCGCCGTTCTCATCATATTTGTAGGAGGAGACCAGCTCGCCGCCCTTGAGCACTCCGGTCAGGGTATCGCCTTCGTACTGGTAGGACAACGGATTGCGGTCGTCGTTGTAGGCGACTCCGGTGAGTTGTCCGGCATCCGAACGTTCGTAGGTGACATGGATGCCGTTGGAGCCTGTCAGCCCGTCCTTTGTGACGAGGATGAACTCTCCGTCGCTGGATGCCAGTTTGGAGAGGTTGCCGTCCTTGTCGTAGCTGAGCTTAATGCTGTTGCCGCGCGTGTCGCTGATTTGCGCCAGGCGCCAGTTCTGCGCGTCGACCTGGTCCATGGTCCAGGTGCGTTCCCAGGCGGTGTCCTGAAGGATGGCCTGGCTGCCCTTGAAGGTCAAGGTGACATCCGTGCTGTTTTCGCAGAAATACTTGCCGTACGCATCCTTGCGGAACGTGTAGACGCCCAACTCCGGCGAGAAGAACGTTACGGCGTCGTTGCTTTCCTTTACCAGGCTGTATTCCCAATTCGTGTGCCAGCCGCGGTCGTTTATGTTGTTGGAGAAGAAGCGGCTGAATTCCAGCGACAGGGTACCGGTGGTCGCCACACTCAAATCCGTAACGCCCTCAATGGCGGCATAAGGATTGAGGTTGCCGGAAACAGTCTGCACAGTGAGCTGCAGCAGGTCGGTGGCGTTGCTGGTGTCGGCGCCGACGCCCTGCAGGGTCTGGGCGTTCGTGTGGAGCATCTTCACATAATCGCCCCAGGTCGTGCCCACGGCCTTTTCCATGCCGCTGTAGAATTCGGCGCTGTTGCCGGGCATCGTTTCCTGCCAGTTCAGGACCTCTGTGCTGTTCTCGTCAAAGTAGTTGATTTCCCAAATCAGATTGTTATTGCCGTTGGTGTTCCAGGGCTGGAGCAGACCGACCAGGTCGATGGAGACGGACCCGCTGGCGCCTGCTTCCAACTGACCCGGCACCTTGCCCTGGGCGTAGATGGTGGCGGTGGATACATAGCCGGTGGGCAGAGCGCTGTACGAGCCGCTGTAGGCCTTGTGGTTCTGCTCCACGGTCTTGTTCATACCCATGATGCCGACGGAGCGCGTCTTGTTGCCGTAGTTGTCTACTTCATAGATATTGACCGTAAGCAGAACAGCGCCCATGGAGGCGTTGCCAGTATTCGCATAGTTCACGTCAAAACTGGTGATGAGGTGGTTTCCGATTCTCTGCGGCAGGTCGGCAGTGACCTCGAGGTTCGGGGCGCCCGCAGTCGTGAGCGTGATGGTCTCGGAGAGGGCGCTCGCTTCGCCGTCCGTTGCCTTCAGCACATAATCGCCTTCCCCAAGCTGGCCGGGCTCAAAGGTCAGCAGCAGCTGATGGTCGTTCACGTAAGTCACCACACCGGCGGCCGCCTGCTCGGCGGCATCAATGGCAGCGACGGTGGTGTCCGGCGTGAAGCAAAGGCCATCCACCACAAATGTCAGCACCTGTCCGTCAGGAATATTCTGTACGCCGGGGGAAACAGCTGTGATCTCAAGCCCGACCTTTTCAGCGGCCAGCGTGTAGCCGATATTGCTGCCGCTGTTCCTGGCATATACCATCACGTAGATGTCCTGGTCATAGTTCCGGGAGGCCAGCGCCACTTGTGCGTCATTGGCGTTGCGTACGGCGGTGTCATAGTTCTCGCGTGTCGGCGCATAACCATAGCCGACATAGATTTCCATGCCGTTGTAGTCGTCACGCAGCGTGTCCAGCGTCAGCTGGTAAGTAGTTCCGGCCTCGGCAGTAAACTTGTAGGTAGAGCTCTGGCCCGAACGGATGGTCTGCGCCCCGTCAGGCAATGCATCCGTGGTCACGGAGACGGCTACGGATTTCACATTGCGTTCCGAAGCACCGGTCGGCTTCTCGTTGTAGATGTCGGGACGGACCAGCAGATAATAATCGCCATCGACCACGCCGGAGAGCGTGATCTGAGCCTGCCCGGAGACCGAGGTGCCCTGCTGCAGGCCGTTGTTGTGTCCCACGGAAGCAATCAAGGTGTCCGAAGTGTCCCAAAGATTGTCCTTGGAAAGGTAAACGCCGTCCGTCCAATTGCCGTAGAGATCGGCCTCCTCCTGGTTGAAGGTCTGCCACTGGACCGTGAAGGTTTCGCCCTGGGCGACACTGTCCTTGGAAACGGCAAGTTCCTTGATGTCCAGGTTGATGCGGGTCATCTCAATGACGCCCACGAACGAATCCTGAAGATAATTGCCTGCCTTGTCGGTGAGTTTGGCGGCGTCGATGGAAACAGTATATTCGCCCGGCACGTTGATCGCGTTTTGCGAGGTGACCAAAGCCACTCGGTCGGTAAGCATTTCGACCTGCACCCCGATGTCCTGTTCATCAGGCGAAATCACGCGCAATGCCTTGCTCAGCGCAGCCACGTTGACCTCCGACGAGAATGTGATCCGGAAGTCCGGCAGTTTTCCGGTCAGGTTCACAGTCTTCTCAATGTTCAGGACCTTGGGCGCGGTATGGTCCACAATGAAAGCGACGGAGTCCTTGAACGTCGTGTTCAACGCAGAGCCATCCACGGCATGGATGCCGTCGGAGAGGACGACATGGTAGGAATGTTCATCCTCAAACAGACCGTTGTCGAAGACAAGCTGTTTGCCCTCTACGGATGGGAGGCTGTCCGCCAGGGATACCTGTTCCCCGGTGGTATCGTCCCACAGCTGGACTGTCTGCTCGGTGATGCTCTCCGGGTCGAGATTCGAGAGGAAGTTCAACTTGAGATTTTCCTGTGCGAGCGAGAGATATTTCTCGTTTGCCAGCTCCGCGCCGGTCAGGAAGAGGGCGTTGCCCTCCGGCACCGCCGTCAGGGCGTTGCCGACACTGACGCTGTCTCCTAGGCCATATTTCGCACGGATTTCCGCTTCGTCCGTCAATCCGCCCCAGTAGTTGCCGGAGAGGTCGATATTTCCATTCCCCTGAATCGTCACGGTGGCGTCGGTAAAGTCATTTCCTACGATGGTGTATCTGCTGGCATACCCCGAGTTCAGGACCAGCTCGAAGATACCGTTGACGCCCGCCATGGAAAGCTGGTTGAGGTTGCTGTTGGCATCGACCTTACCTGCCAGCGCCACGTTGGACAGTTCAAGTGTGCCTTCGTTGCCCACATTGATATCCCCTTGCGCCAGCAGGTTCCTTGCCGTAAGGGTGCCTTTGCCGGACACCGTGATCTTTCCGTCCCGGATGCAGTCGTCTTTGTCCAGCACGACACTGGCGCCCTCGCCGGACACCTGCATCTTGCCACCGAGCGTACCGCCTGTCACCGTGGCGCCTGTGCCGACGTAAACGGTGCCGCTTTCACCGAAAATGCTTCCGCCGACGTTGTTCACGGCTGCCTTGGTGAATGTAATGGCCCTGCCGCCGCTGCGGATGGTTCCCTGGTTGCGGAAGGAGAGCTGGTCCTCATCCGCGCCGGAGATGATCAGTTCGCCCTGGTCGGTGGTGATCTCGCCATGGTTGGTCATATCGGCATAAATGTAGCCTGCCGAATAGCCTTGCGTGGTCACAGTCAGCCCCTCGCCGATGCTGAATTTGCTGTTGTTATCGCCTAGATATCCGTTCGAGCCGTTCCCGCTCAGGCCGATGGTGCCCGTGCCGATTATGGCCACCTCCTCATCTCCTGAGGATAACAGTTTTGCGCCGTTTGTCACGGAGATCCACCCGTCGAGCAGGATCCCGCTGGTGGTGGACAGCCCGGTGACGTCGAGTCTGGCGTCTGCCGTCACAGCGACGCCGTTCAGCGCAGTGCCGGATTTCGCCTGCAGGGCGCCTTTCAAAACAGCGCTGTCGAGGGTCGCATTTTCCAGTGTGATCGTGCCGTCGGCTCCATCCAGCACGCCGTCTCCCGTGATGGTCGCATTGCTCACGGAGATGCCTCTGCCTCCGGTCTGGATATTGCCCTTGTTTTCAACGGTGCAGTCGAAAATATCCAGATAGCCCTGGGAAGTGGTGATGAGACCGTTGTTTTTCAGATTGGCGCAGATCTTGCCGGAGCTGTAGCCGAACGTGGTCAGAGTCAGCCCCTCGCCGAATTCAAATCCGCCAGGGGTTTCGTTGCCGCCCAAATAGCCCGATGATCCGTTGCCGCTCAGGTTCAGCGTGCCGTCGCCGGTCAGCTTGACAACCGTGTCCGCCGATTCGTTCACCAGATGGGAGTTGCTATGAACCGACATCGTGCCGTTGATGGCGAGGCTTTCCTGCAGGGCCACATTGGTTGTCATCGTGAACTTGCAGTCGACATCCAGCGTTACGTTCTTCATCGTGGACTTGCTGTCCGATGCCCGCGTCTCGCCTTTCAGTATCGCTTCGGTGAGCGAGCTATTGATCAGATAGACAGTGCCTTTTTTGCCGTTCAAGACGCCGCTTCCGCTGAGAGTCGAATTCTCTACGTAGATGTTCTGCCCCCCTGTGACGATGGAACCGATGTTCTCGATCGTACTCCCTTTCAGCGTTATGCAGCCGGAATTCGTAACGATGACGCCCTCGTTGGTGATGTTCGCATAGATGTAGCCGGTGGAGTAGCCGAAAGTGGTGAGCGTCAGGTCCTTGCCGATGGTAAAGGCATTCCGGAATTCTTCGGTTCCCAGAGCCCCGGATGAGCCGTTGCCGCTCAGGTTCAGCGTGCCTGTCCCGGTCAGCGCCACCGCTTCCTCGGACGTGCTGTAAAGATTTTTGCCGCTCCACACATTGACCTTGCCGTTGATGGTGAATGTTCCCTGTGCCAGGACAAGAGCCTGAATCGCAAGCTCGCTGCCTTCGGACAGCGTCACCTGGTTCAGTGTGCTCAAGTTATCTGTGGCCCTGATCGTGCCGGACAAAGCAGCGTTGTTGAGGGCAGAGCCGTTCAGCAGGAGTTCTCCATTCGCGCCGGAGAGGATGCCGCCGTTGACTGTCGTGTTCTCGACGTAGATTTTCTGCCCGCCGGTGACGATGGAGCCGCTGTTCTCCACCGTAATGCCGTTCAGTGCCATGGCGCCGGCCTCTGTCGTGATGAGGCCCTCGTTGGTGATGTTCGCATAGATGTAGCCGCTGGAATAGCCCTGGGTCGTGAGCGTCAGGTCCTTGCCGATGGTAAAGGCATTTCGGTTGCTTTCGGTTCCCAGAGAGCCCCAAGTTCCGTTTGAGCTCAGATTCAGTTTGCCTGTCCCGGTCAGCGCCACCGCCTCGGCGGATGTGCTGTAAAGACTCTTGTAGCTCTGCACATTGACCGTGCCGTCGATGGCAAATGTCTCCTGCGCAATGGATGAAGCCTGAATCGTGAGTTCACTGTTTTCCGCCAGAGACACATGGTTCAGGGTACTGTCTGTTTCTCCATTGATTCTGATCGCGCCGGACAGGGCGGCGTTATTGAGGGCAGAGCCGTTCAGCAGGAGTTCCCCGTTCGCGCCGGAGAGGATGCCACCGTTGACTGTCGTGTTCTCGACGTAGATTTTCTGCCCGCCGGTGACGATGGAGCCGCTGTTCTCCACCGTAATGCCGTTCAGTGCCATGGCGCCGGCTTCTGTCGTGATGAGGCCCTCGTTGGTGATGTTCGCATAGATGTAGCCGCTGGAATAGCCCTGGGTCGTGAGCGTCAGGTCCTTGCCGATGGTAAAGGCATTCCGGAAATCCTCGCTTCCAAGAGCTCCCCAAGTTCCATTTGAGCTCAGGTTCAGCGTGCCCGTTCCGGTCAGTTTGACTACGGTGTCCTCCTTTTCGTTCGCCAGATAGCTGTAGCTCTGAACCGACACCGTCCCGTTGATGGCGAGGGTGTCCTGTGCGGCGATATCGGTGCTCGTAGTGAACGTACAATCATCTTCGAACGAGATGTTCTTCAGAGTGGACTTTTTCTCCGATGCCCGCACCACGCCTTTCAGGATCGTGTCGGTCAGCGTGCTGTTGTTCAGATAGACAGTGCCGCTCTTGCCGTCCAGCGTACCATTCCCGTTCAGGATTGCGTCCTGCAGAGTGATAGACTGGTTTCCGCCGGTGAAGATGGATCCGGCGTTCTCAATTGTGTTCCCGGAGAGCGTCAGACTGCCGGACTCCGTTGTGATGGTGCCCTCGTTGGTGATGTTCGCATAGATGTTGGCCCCGGTGTAGCCCAGAGTCGTGAGCGTCAGGTCCTTGCCGATGGTGAATGCATTTTTATTGTTTTTCATTCCCAAAGAGCCTGACGAGCCGTTGCCGCTCAGGTTCAGGATGCCGTTCCCGGTCAGCGCCACCGCTGATTCGGCGGAAGCATTGTAAATACTCTTGCCGCTCCATACATTGACCTTGCCGTTGATGGTGAGAGATTCCTGTGCTTCGACAGAAGCCTGAATCGAGAGTTCGCCGGTTTCGTCCACCGACACCTGATTCAGTGTGCAGCTGTTTTCCGTGACCCGGATTGAGCCGGTCAGAGCGACGTTGTTGGCGACGACTCCATTCAGCTGGAGTTCACCGTTCGCGCCGTTCAGCGTGCCGCTGTTGACCGTCGCGTTTTCTATGTAGATTTTCTGCCCGCCGGTGATGATCTTGCTGTTGTTCTCGATCGTGTTCCCGGACAGCGTCAGGCTGGCGCCCGAGGTGGTGATGGTGCCCTCGTTGGTGATGTTCGCATAGATGTTGGCCCCGGTGTAGCCAATCGTCGTGATCGTCAGGTCTTTGTCGATGGTGAACGCATTTCGGTATGCTTCGGTTCCCAAAGATCCTGATGAGCCGTTTCCGCTCAGGTTCAGGGTGCCGCAGCCGTTCAGCGTCACCGCCTCCGCGGACGTGCTGTAAAGATTCTTGCCGCTCCATACATTGACCTTGCCGTTGATGGTGAGAAATCCCTGTGCGATGGCATTCGTCTCAATTGAGAGTTCGCCGTTATCGTCCACCGACACCTGATTCAATGTGCAGTTGTTTTCCGTGGCACGGACCGTGCCGGTCAGAGCGACGTTGTTGGCGATGACCCCGTTCAGTTGGAGTTCCCCGTTTGCGCCGGAGAGGATGCCGCTGTTGACCGTCGCATTCTCAATGTAGATTTTCTGCCCGCCGGTGACGATGGTACCGGTGTTATCAATGGTGTTCCCGGAGAGCGTCAGGCTGCCGGACTCAGTGGTGATGGTGCCGGCGTTGATGAGGTTCGCATAGATGTTGGCTCCGGTGTACCCCAGGGTCGTGACCGTCAGGTCCTTGCCGATGGCAAATGCATTCCGGTTGGCTTCAGTTCCTAAAGTGCCGGATGAGCCGTTTCCGCTCAGATTTATCCTGCCGCTTCCGTTCAGTTGCAGTGCAGCGGCAACCGCATTGGTCAGGCTGTATTTCCTGACTGACATGAGACCGTTGATCGTGAAACCATCAACGATGTGCATCGAATGGTTGTCCGATAAGTTCAAAGTGGCTGCATCTCCCAGCACGACGGAATACGCCACGACATCAACATCCAGCTCCACGTCGTGGTTCCCGTTGATGCGCATTACCACATCCTCGCCACTCGGGATTGCGGACTGCAGCACTCCCCCGTCGGAAAGCCAGTTGGTGTAACCGTAATTGTTGGCTTCTGCGATGTAATTACCCTGCACACCCCAGAGGTTGCTGCTTTTGATAACGGGTTCAACGTCACGGTGGAAGAGGTCGAAATCGTAGTACTTGAGATCTGACATTGTAATACCTGCCTGTTTTGTGTGATGGGTTGGTTAAAAAATGCTTTGCATGATTGCTGATATTATAGCATCCTTTTACCGAATGTCAACCTTTTTTTATTTAAAGGTATGCAATAAATCATGAATATCCGCTGCCGTTCCCGTCCGCCGAGTTCGGCGGGGCATTTTTCCTCGCCGGGCTTACAGCCGCCCTTGCACTGGGCATCCTCGGGTCCTGCTGCTATTGTCGCCGCCCCGGAGCCGTCAGCACAACTCACCCGAGACAGATCAGCCGCATTGAAATGCCGGACGCACAGGCGAGGTCGCATTTCGATGTAGCCCGCCGAAACATCCCGTCTGTCGTGGACCAGATGACTACCACCGGAACGTTGTGCAAGCTCTGCTGGCTCATGTCGCCGGCGGCGCTGCAGCTGGTATAGTCATTGCCGCTGAGTTGAATAAGACACTCATACAATATGCGTATTGAAGATAATCGGGATGAGACGATCCTTGAACTCGTCGCCACGACCATCGTATTTCATCCGAAGATCATTGTTCGATACGATGATCATGCTGTAGGGTGAAGGTCTGCCCAGCACCGTTCAAGTAATCGGTAGCAAATAGTAACTCGAAGTTCGAAATAAGCGTAGCCGTAACTAAGAAGTATCGTAATGTAGTAGGCGTCATTATGTAAGGCAGTGTCGTAGGGTACTCTGGAGCTCCACCGTCCCCCCAAGAGAACCGCACGGATAGAGGCTATCGGTTATTGCGGGGTAGAGAAAAGGTTGGTCGTCAGGGCAGAACCGGGCTTGACTTTTCCAAAAAACGTGTTAGGTTATTGTTAGGTTATCGTAGCCTAACAATAACCTAACTGCCGTCTGGAAAGGGTCCAGACGGTACAAAAATGCCTTTCTGATTACCTTGAATAACAATCTCTCGTCCCCGTGAAAAATGAGGCAAAAAAAAGGCCATCCGTGACGGACAGCCTCGAAAAATCGTTGGTAGCGGGGGTTGGAATCGAACCAACGGCCTCCAGGTTATGAGGGTACCGTTTTTGAGGGGAAACGGGTAATTAATCAGTTTATGGGCAGTATATTTTGGCTACCCAATGAACAACAAATCATCCCGCCGTAGCAGAGGAACAGGATCGATCTTCAAAAAAAGAGGGAAGTACGTTTACCAATGGAAGTGCATTACAGGACAGTTTAAGACCAAAACATTAAAGGCTCTCTCATTGGCAGAAGCGCAGAAAGAAATAGAAAGCATCCAGCAGGAAGAAATCAAGCTGTCTGCCATTGATTCAAAGATCTCCTACATGCACCAGATTGCAGAAGCCAAAGCACTCCTCCATGTGTGCCGGATTCCATTAAACGAATTGGAAGACGCTTTTTTTTCCCATCCGTCTGCACCTGCCGTTTCTCCCAAGCACAGAGCCAACTATCATTCTGTTCTTACGTCCTTCGCTGATTTCGCATCGCGTATGCAGGCGAAAAAAGCAGCGGATATTACGGAAGAGATCGCACAAGCATATCTGACCTACTACTGGAATCGTGGCGTTTCTCCGAAGACGTATAACAGCGTCCTGAATATCCTCCAATGCGTCTTTCGTCTGTTGAGCAAGGACAACAATCCATTTGCCGAATTCAAAAAGAAACCTGGGCAGATAGAGGAGCGTGTAGCTTTCACGGTCGAACAGCTCCAGAAAATATGGGACACGCTGAACTCGCCAGACTACCACATGCTGTACAAAGAGGAAATGATCGTCCTTTACAAATTGGCGCTTTATACTGGCGCTCGTTGTGGCGACCTCTGCCTGTTGCGCTGGTCTTCGGTCGATATGCAAAACAGGGTTATCCGATTCATGCCCCACAAAACGGCCCACAGCAGCCATAAGATCGTGGAAATCCCCATTGGTGACGTTCTTTATGAAGCGTTGTCTTCGCTGGACCAGAGTGCCGACTATGTTCTTCCGAATGTCGCGTATCGGTATCAGCACAATTCAGGGGGCATATCACGGGACACGAAGAAGTTGTTGATAGCAGCTGGGCTAAAGCCGAACGATTCAGGAACCACACGGCGTGTGCTTGCTGTTTCGCGAATGGGCTTTCATGGATTCAGGCATACGGCAGCGTCTATGATGATCTGCAACGGCGTCAATCCTCTGGTCGTACGCGATCTTCTGGGACATACTTCGGTCGATATGACAGCACACTATACCCACGTTGATCTTGAAACGAAAAAAGCCGCACTTCAAAACCTGAACGTTCTCCAGTGTCTTCCTCAACCTAAACTCATCGGTGGAGAGAAGCCCATCGTTGAAATGATCAGGGAACTCAACGCTGAAAAGCTCGCCGTTCTCGGGCACTGGCTGGACGACAACCTCACGACAACTCAAAAGGAAAGACTGCGCGAAGCCATGTGATAGCTGACACACAAAACAAACGCTTTTATATCTCTGTCTCATCGAACTACCGAGTATTTCTTGGCAGTTGCTTCGTGGCATATGCAAAGGGCAACCACTAAAGATTACTTAGTAGTTCGATGGGGAAGGATGATGTAGGTGGGGAGAAAAACTCCGGCCTCACGCCTTTGACCGTTTTTTGCTGGTCGGAGATGATTCGTCCTCAAGCGGGGCTGTCTTTTGGGCCTTTTTCAAAATGGTGAAATACTTTTTCTCGTCTATCGCCCGTTTCTGGACTTCCCGGTTGGAATACCCCAACATGGCTCCGATAACCTTGTTCGATGGATGCGCATCGTCATTTTCTCTGTAGTGGTACACAAGGCTGCCGAACATTTCATCCCTCGTGCAGACTGGCTTATAGACGGAATACATGTCCTCATCTTCACGGACACAATAAAAGGGAAGATCTTCAACATCAGCGTGGCTCGTGCTGAATTTGTCATATCTGAACTTATAAAGGGACGTAACGATCTTCTTCTCACCCTTTTTCTTCTTGGGGCTCTGTTTGCCAGAAGAATCTAACTTGACCGTTTGGTTGATTCTTTCCATGGTCATGACAATGCGCGGCATTCTCTTGGGGTCTCCACCACCAAGCGGTTTCCCCAATTCCGTTGTATGGTGGATCGCAAGAACAGCCATGCCAGGCACAGATTTCATAAGCTGATTAAGAAAATGTAAAGACCCTTCAATATTCTTTTTGTTCCAGACGCTGACGAGTGTGTCCACGATCAGAAGATCCAGCGGATGTCCCGGAGTTCCCTTAAAAGTGTATTTCGCAAGCTTTCTCCTGTAAGCTCCAACATCCGGCCTTCCATATACCTTGTCGAAAAAGTCTTCTTCTGTTGGCGCATCTTCTATGAAGATATTATCCCTTTGTTCTTCATTGAGTCCGCGCAAACAGATTTCCTTCCACGATTCCAAATCCGGGATGCAGTCAAAATTCCAGTAAAGAATTTTCATGGGGGATTTTGCACAGCAGCGCGTCCAGAAGCGTTCCTTCATGTATTGCCGGTCGTTCCCTTTCACGAGATATCGAATCAGCGAACGGCAGAAACGGCTTTTTCCTGCTGACGGTGGGCCAGCTAAAACAGTTATGGCATTGCGATAGAGGAATGACCGTATCAGGATACCCTCTGCCAGATTCTTTTTAACGGGTTTCTGTTCCACAGGTGCCCAAAATGGCGGAGCTTCCCGTTCTTTCCGAATCTTGGCAAGCATCGCGAAAAACTCGGTCTCATCCATCGGTGGAAGCAGAGACTTCGACACAATTTTAGGCGGAGAGTGGAAGTATGCACTGGCAAGGGCACCAGGCGTCGAGATTGTCAGCGAGTTGTCAGGGTATTCGACTTCGCGTTGTTGGAAAACACAGTCCTTGATCTTGATGTTGGCTTTTTTGATGGACTCAAAAACCTTCGCGATCTCTTCGTAAGCATCCGCCAGAGTTCCGCCATTATGATTGGATATAAGGAATATGATGTTTTTCTTCGCAATCGGAGTAAAATCGACCTGTTCCGGACGATCTGCAACACAACTGGTGAAAGCGACGTTTTTGACGTCGTCGTTGTCACGCTGAAGCGCTTCAGCATCCTGAATGCAACCACAGAGAACAATCGTATCCGTGGACGGCAACATAATTCGGTCAAGATTCCAAAGAGGCAACTGTTCGAGATCGGGTAGACCTGTCATGACATTATGCTGATTGCCGTTTTCCTGTTCTTGGAGATTAATAGCCGGGATCAATGCTTCCCTGAGTCCGCAACCATCTGGATTCAGGAACAACCGACAAAGGCGCATTTCCCGTAATGATTGACCAATACGAATGTCGTAAACCATCGGTCCGATAGGTCTGTAAAATACAGGCTGGGGAAGATTGATAGAATGTGTGCCCGTTGTTTGATGCACCCAATTAGGATTCTGTCCAGGGTGTGCTGAATTATAAAAATCGTTGACTGCATATTTTCGAGGGAAATGGGCTTTATACCAACAGCTCAGATCGCGTTGAAAGACTTCGAACATATCTTTATCCGCGTTTGGGGTCGCAGGTAGCTGATCGGGGAACTGTTGAGGTTTAACCGTTGACGGAAATATGAATGGGGAATAAGTGTCAAGGTTTATATGAAAAAGCCTTGATAATTCCGTGAGCCTAACTGCATCAGAGTAATCTTCTTTTTTGCGCAATATGTCAAATATTGAGATATCTTCAAAGGACGCACCGGATTTAATGGGGATACAAATGGGATCATGGGGACCATCTTCACCACCCCCCGTGTAGAAATAATAATCATTGATGTGTACCATTATCTCAAAAAAGCTGAAACAGCGAAATTCCAGCATCAAAGGACTGTATTTCTTTTTACCTTTGTCAACCGTAAAGAACAAGTTCTTCGCCACGCCGGTATCATTTTCAGGGACCATTGAAGGATGCACGAATTCGCTGTATTTTAAGACAGGTTTTTTTTCGGGTGTTGCTTTTGCAAGGTATTTCGCAAAGAGCAATACCGATATTTTTTCCTTAACGACGGCATCCTTGATGTCCAAGGGAAGGATGTTTGTGGCACCGATTGCCGAGAAGTCGATGCTTTGTGTGGTTTCCGTAAAATCCATGGGCTATCCTCAAAATGTGTTATGCAAAAAAAGATTCTGTGTTACTATAACGCAATGACGAAAAAAAGCAAGGTGGAAATGCATTTTTCTTAAGAAATAGTAATGTAAGCTCGATATATTTCATGAATTGATTTTATTTTTGTTCAGAATATTATAACAGCATTATTTTTTGTCTGCAAGATAGATTCATATTCTCCACATGAAAATACCTCAATCTTATCAAAAACAAATAAAAGTATATATAAATTTCAAAAATCTCTTATGAATTTTCCGTTTTTAATATTAAAATTTCATGGGGTATAGGTGCTATTTTAGGTCGCGAGCGCGTACACGCGCGATATATATGCTTCATTTTTGAAACAGAGAAAAGAAAGATATAAAAAATGAAGGGGAACAGCGCTCATCGTCATTTTTCGAGAATATATATCTGGAATGCAGTAAGGGAAAAGCTGCTGAACTCATCAACCTCAAGAAAGGACATCACATGAAAAAAATCTTCCTCGCTCTCTTCCTTGGCATTCTTGCCTTCATCCCTGTTCGCGCGCAAACCGTCATCGTGCAACGACCGGGTATCTTCACCGATCTGGCAAACGCCACAGGCGCTATTGTTGCCTTGCCGCTTGCCGTTGTTGAAGGCATCGTGGTCGGTACTACTGAAGCCGCAGGATCGCTGCTGAATGGTTCCACGCAGGTCATCATTACAGTCCCGGCAAAGCCCGTTCCTACGCCAACGGTCATTGTTCCGGCTCCGCCTATCGTGGCATCGCCTCCGGTTATGGTCGCTCCATCTTCCGCTGTGATCCCGACTACAACGATAGTCACCACGCACAACGACGGCACGGTAACAACCGTGACGCGGCAAGCTTCGGCCTATGAACATGGCCCGGTCATCTTGACTCCCGTGGACCCGATACACCGCCTCGGTTCAAGCCCACACGTCAACCCGTACGTTTTCCGTCCACAATAAAACCGTTTTCAACTCAAAAAAGCCACTTCAACCTCAATTTTTATAAGGAGACACTCATTATGGCAACTACTCCCAACACACCTGAAAAGAACAGCCAGTCGGCTGATCTTCCGAATAATCCCACCACAAATGAAGAAATTCTGGCACTCCTTCGTCAGCTTGTGAAGGAAAAAACCTCGAACGAGGCGAACGGGACGGAACAGAATGATCCGTTTATGGATAAGACCATCCTGATTCCCGGAAAGCTTCCGAAGGATACTGAACCGCCCATCACTCTGGACGACGAGGACGACGGCGATGACATCTGCGGCGACGACGATGAAGATGACGACGGTGACGGGCTGGAAGTTCTGGGATACCTTGCAGGCGGCGCAGCCCTTGTTGGCTTCGGCGCTCTGCTGTATCACTGGCTGAAAGACTGATCCTGTCTGCTCCAGCCGTGAACAGCGATTGATCAAGAACTGAGGAAGGAGTACCCCCTGCCGGACACGCCATGTGTCCGGCAGGGCATTTGAACGTGACTTGAGTTCACTTTTTTGTTTTTGGAGAGAGTGTATGGAGAAAGCGCATGAGCCGGATATGTATGCCTCACGTTCAAAATATTCGGGAAAACACATCCTCTGTTACTTGAAAAGGGTTCGAACCTCTGCTATAGTATCGTTACGTTTATGTCGCAATCGTTCAAATACAGGACATCGGTTCTGTGTTTTACGGCAAAATTGAGGTAGAGCATGTCCCCACACTGGCTTTCCAAGAAAGAGATGACGGAAGAAGACATCAAGCTTCAGTTCATCACGCCTGCCATCCAGCAGAAATGGGGTCTCGACTCTATCACGATGGAAACGAAGGTGAAGCTGACAGACGGCAAGATCAACATCGAAGGAAACACGCCAGTTCGTACTACTCCAAAGTTTGCCGACTATGTTCTGTACCAGGCGCCGTATAATCCGATTGCCGTCGTTGAAGCGAAGGACAACAGCTACCTTGTATCCGATGGCCTCCAACAGGCGAAAGATTATGCGAAAATGCTGGACGTTCCTTTCGCTTACAGCTCAAACGGGGATGCCTTTCAAGAGTTCGACTTTCTGACCGGGAAAGAACGGCTGATTCCGCTTGACCAGTTTCCATCCCCAGAGGAGTTGAAAAGCCGTTATCGCCACGAGGTGAATTCAGGAGAAGGTCTGACGCCAGCCGAAGAAAAGATCATGGCGCAACCCTATTATTCCAGTCAGGGGACCTATCCACCACGATACTATCAGCAGGTCGCCATCAACCGCACACTTGACGCTATAGCGAAGAATCAGCAGCGCATTCTGCTGGTCATGGCCACAGGAACGGGAAAAACCTATACGGCGTTCCAGATCGTCTACCGCCTGCTGAAAAGCGGCATGAAGCGGAAGATTCTGTACCTGGCAGATCGAAACAATCTGGTCGATCAATCCATTGAGCAGGATTTCGCGCCGTTGGCGAAAACGATTCACAAGGTCGATTACAGCAAGGACAATCCCACCACCATTACCAGTTATGAGGTGTACTTCGCGCTCTATCAGCAGTTGATCGGCGATGGTGGAGCCAAGCATTATGAAGAGCTTTTCAAGCCGGAGTTTTTCGATCTGGTCATCGTCGACGAGTGCCATCGTGGGTCTGCTGCAGAAGACAGCCAGTGGCGCACGATTCTGGAGTATTTCAAGGATGCAACCCAGATCGGCATGACGGCGACACCCAAAGAGACCACCTACGTTTCCAACATCGACTACTTCGGAGAACCGCTTTATTCCTACAGCCTTCGTGAAGGCATCGAAGACGGGTTCCTTGCTCCTTTCCGTGTTATCAACGTCAAAACCAACATCAGCGATGGGTGGCGTCCGACATTCGGGCAAAAAGATGTCCTTGGTCAGCCCATTGAGGACAGAATCTATAACAACACCGATTACGACTACAACATCATCATTCAGGACCGCATCGATGAAGTAGCCCAGGCAATTACCGACTACCTGAAGGAAACGGACAGAATGGCGAAGACCATTGTCTTCTGCGCCAATGAAGATCATGCGGAGCGTATGCGTTCGGCCTTGACGAATTGCAATTCGGATATGATGCAGGGCAATTCCGACTATGTTGTCCGGATTACCGGAAGCGATGATTACGGCAAGAAGAAGCTGAAGGAGTTCATCTCTGTAAGCGCCAAGTATCCTGTCATTGCCACGACATCCGATCTGCTGTCCACTGGGACAGACTGCAAGATGACGAAGCTGATCGTACTTGACCAGCGAATCAATTCCATGACCAGATTCAAACAGATCATCGGTCGAGGTACGCGAATTCGGGAGAAGGATCAAAAGCTCTTCTTCGTGGTCATGGATTTCAGAAATGTATCTCGCCTCTTTGCCGACCCTGCCTGGGATGGTCCCATTGAACAGGTCGATGGTTTTGGCAAGGGTGACGGGTCTTCTCCTGACCCCAAACCCAATCCCAAGCCTGATCCACCGCCAGAACCTCCTGATCCCAAGTACAAACCTTTTGTGGATGCCAACGGATGCAAGGTCGTCATCATCCAGAAGACCGTTTCCATTTATGATGCTGAAGGCAAGCTGCTCAAGCAGGTGGACATCATCGACTACACCAGGGATAAAGTCCTCGGTTATTACCCCTCTCTTTCCAACTTCATTTCGAAGTGGTCGGAAGAAGAGAAGACGGCAGCCATCCGTGATTTGCTTCTGCAAAAATGCGGAATCAGTCTGGAGGACCTGAAGAAGGAGATGAACATGCCGGAGGTCGATGATTTCGACCTGATCTGCCACATCGCTTACGACCAAAAGCCTCTGACACGGCGTGAACGTGCGGAGAATGTCAGGAAGCGTGACTGTCTCTCCAAGTATGGACCTGATGCACGAAAAGTTCTGGACGCTCTCCTGGACTACTACGCCAACTACGGCATCTACGACATGACGCCCATGCAGGTCCTCACGCTCGAACCGTTCAACAAAATGGGCTCGATATCGAAAATCGTTCAGTTCTTTGGCGGCAAGAACGCGTATGTCGCCGCCGTGCACGAGCTGGAACACGAACTTTATACCTTCGCAGGATAACCCATGAGCAATATTTCTTCCTTCGTCAAACGCGTCCGTCAAATCATGTGGAACGATGCCGGCATCAACGGCGATGCGCAGCGCATCGAACAACTCGCATGGATGCTCTTCCTGAAAGTCTACGATTCGAAGGAAAAGGACTGGGAACTTGTCGATGACAACTACCGTTCCATTCTTCCTGAGAATTGCCGTTGGTGCAACTGGGCCCATGACGATAAAACCGGAAACGTGCTGACTGGCGACGCTCTCCTTGACTTCGTGAACAACACCCTCTTCAAGACCCTGAAGACGCTGCCCGTTGACGCCAATACCCCTATTCGAAAATCCATCGTGCAGACGACCTTCAAGGACGCCAACAACTACATGAAGGACGGTGTCCTGATGCGTCAGGTGATCAATACGATTGATGAACTTGACTTGGAGGATTACGAAGAACGTCATGCCTTCGGCGAGATATACGAGTCGATCCTTCGTGAAATCCAAAGCGCGGGTTCTGCTGGTGAGTTCTACACGCCTCGTGCGGTAACGGATTTCATGGCGCAGATCATCAATCCCCGGATTGGAGAAAAGATGGCGGACTTCGCCTGTGGGACAGGAGGCTTCCTGACCAGTTGGCTGAAATATTTGAAGCCGAAGGTGAAGACCACTCTTGATCAGGCGCAGTACGACAGTTCCATTTACGGCATTGAGAAAAAACCGTTCCCCTACATGCTCTGCGTCACGAACATGCTTCTCCATGGCATCGACACCCCCCATATTGACTACGACAACTCCCTTACACGGGAGGTTCTGGATTATACGGACGAAGACTGTTTCGATGTGGCCCTCATGAATCCTCCCTATGGAGGACATGAGCTTGCTTCCATAAAAAAGAAGTTCCCAACAGACCTGGCAAGCGGTGAAACCGCCGATCTGTTCATGGTCGTTATCATGTATCGTCTCAAACTGAATGGGCGATGCGCCGTGATCCTGCCTGATGGTTTCCTTTTCAATACGGACAACACGAAGGTCGCCATCAAGAAAAAACTGCTCTCCGAGTTCAATCTTCACACGGTCATCCGAATGCCCGGCAGCGTTTTTTCTCCGTACACCTCCATCACCACGAACATCCTGTTCTTTGATCGGACTGGCTCAACGAAGGAGACCTGGTTCTATCGGCTCGATATGCCGGAAGGATACAAGCACTTCTCCAAGACCAACCCGATGAAGTTGGAGCATTTCAATCCTGCGCTGGAGTGGTGGAGCAATCGTCAGGAAATCGTCGTGGATGGGTACGACAAGGCGAAGAAGTATTCCGTTGCGGAAATCGCAGCGCGGAACTACAATCTGGACCTCTGTAAATACCCGAACGAAGAAGAGGAGATACTGCCGCCACATGATCTGATTCTTCAGTACCAGGAGAAACGTGCAGCCCTGAATGCGGACATCGACCGGATTCTGGCAGGCATTTCCGGCATCCTTGGGTTGGAACAGGAGAAGGACAATGAGTGAGCCTACCGTTTCAACATCGCTCTGCCGGATAATCCAGACAGCGTCTGGGAATTCGGGAGGTTTCCAGTTATGACGGCGCAACAGCTGAAGAACTCCATCCTTCAGATGGCGGTGCAGGGGAAACTGGTTCCACAGAATCCCGCGGACGAACCTGCCTCCACCTTGCTGAAGAAGATCAAGGCGGAGAAAGATGCCCTGATCAAATCCGGTAAGATTAAACGGGACAAGCATGAATCCATCATCATCCGGGACGAAGATGGACGCTACATCGAAAAGAAGGATGGCAAGACTACCGATATCTCTGATGAGATACCTTTCGATATACCTAATACATGGGAATGGGTGAGGTTAGAGAAGATTATCACCTTAATATCGGGACAGGATTTTGAACCATCTGGGTATAACGACACAGGAAAAGGTATTCCCTATATTACTGGAGCAAGTAATATGGTGGACGGCAATCTCATTGTCAACCGTTGGACACAGACACCTTCATCCGTCGCATTGTCAGGAGATCTTCTCGTCACCTGTAAAGGCGCTGGTGTAGGAAAAATGGTTTGTATGGATATTCCACAAGCCCATATAGCACGACAAATAATGGCTGTTAGACCAATATGTGGGCTACTTCGAGAATATGTTGGAACGGTATTATCCAGTAGAATCTCTCAAATTCGTGGTCAAATGAATGGGCTTATTCCTGGCATATCACGCGATGTAATGCTGGGGCTGCTGTTCCCTCTCCCTCCTTTAGCGGAGCAGAAGCGCATCGTCGCCAAGATTGAGGAACTGCTTCCCCATTTGGCGGAGTATGACCATGCGGAAACGGAAGTACGGAAGCTGAATGAAGAGTTCCCTGACATGCTGAAGAAGTCCATCCTGCAATCGGCAATCCAGGGAAAGCTTGTCGCGCAAGATCCGACCGATGAACCGGCATCTGAACTCCTGAAACGCATCAAGGCCGAAAAGAACGCTCTCATCAAGTCCGGCAAACTAAAGCGAGACAAACACGAATCTGTCATAGCCCGTGATGAAGACGGACACTACATCGAAAAGAAAGACGGCAGGACTACCGACATCACCGATGAGATACCCTTCGATATTCCCGATTCCTGGGAATGGGTGAGACTGTCAAGCATTTGCGATTATGGGACATGCCAAAGCGTAGAAGCGAATAAAATTTCTGAAAGCGCATGGCTTCTTGAATTGGAAGACATTGAAAAAGACTCAGGAAAGCTGTTACAGCGAGTCTTGAAGAAAGATCGTCCATCCGTGAGCACCAAGCATATGTTCAAGGCAGGTTACGTCCTCTACAGCAAGCTTAGAACATACTTAAACAAGGTTCTTGTTGCCGACATGGATGGCTTCTGCACTTCAGAGATTATTCCGTTGGATTTTGGTAATAGTATCTTTCCGGAATATGCAAGAACAGTCTTAATGTCCAATATGTTTTTGACATATACTGCTCAGTGCTGCTATGGGGTCAAGATGCCAAGACTGGGAACGAATGACGGTCGCAAAGCTTTGTTTCCTCTTCCGCCACTCCCAGAACAGAAACGGATCGTAAAAAGACTGGAGATAATCTTTCTCGCCATGGAAGGCGGGAAAGGTATGTTTGAGAACTAATGCAAAAAGAATTTGATTGTTAGGAAAAGAAGATCAGCTGATGCTAACAGTTCCTTCCGAAAAAGTCCTTGTTAGCACCAGCGGCAATAGGTTGATCCTCAAAGGGCGAACATGAAGCTCGCCAACGAATAGCATTGCGCTATTTGCTTTA
>Ga0310690_10002990_pt1 | contig 26330 bp, 23 predicted proteins | sample AusTroGonzalo_MG_2_FD_207661 | JGI IMG/M metagenome (GOLD analysis project Ga0310690, IMG submission 207661) | Bovine rumen microbial communities from tropical cattle in Woodstock, Queensland, Australia - Gonzalo_04 (v2) (version 2) | ecosystem: Host-associated > Mammals > Digestive system >...
CAGGACCTTCGGCGAAGGCTACATTATCTTTATAAGCAGAGATAATCTTATGCGGGTTCTCCTGTGTCGTGCGCTTGATCATCGCGAAGAGGCTGCTGGGCATCTCCTTGCCATCGATGATGAAGGTTCCACCGAAGATCTTGTGACGGCAGTGCTCGCTGTTGATCTGTGCAAAGCCGAAGACCTCGGAGTCCGTAAGCTTGCGGCCCAGCTGGCCTTCCACCTTATGCAGGTACTCAATCTCTTCGGGCGACAGCGCCAGACCCTCCTGCTCGTTGTATTCCTCCAGGTTCTCAATATGCTGGATGGGAGCGGGCTGGATATTGACCGTGAAGATATCCTGATTGAGCCCGTTGTAGAGGCGCTGGAGCATCGGGTCATGCTCTGCCTCGGCATTGGCCACGGGGAAATATTCTTCGATGCGCTGAATGCCTTTGATGGCCATGTTCTGCGTGATCTCCACGGCATTTGTACTCCACGGCGTAATCATCTCGCGGCGGGGACCTATGAAAGTGCCGTCGAGGGTGGAGGCATCGATGGGCGTGGCATCGCCATAGAGCCAACAGAGTTTCTGGATTTCTTCGGGAGTTAACGGATGGTTCGCCTGCGTGGCAATAACAGACTGTTCCTTTGTGCGGAAAAAGAAAATGGCCATGTGTATAATGTAAGATGTTGTTTTCGGCTGCAAAGGTACGGCGAATAAGTTAATTTTGGACAACAAAAAGAATCTTTTTCAATATAAAATTCGTAAAAAACTCTCAAAAAAGTTGTAACGTATAAGAAATAACCTTACTTTTGCGCCAACAATGCATATTATTCATTAAATATCTTTAGTCCATGAACAAAAAGATTCTATTCCTTGTAGCGGCCTTCGCGCTCGTTGCAACAAGTGCTAAGGCACAGGAAGATGACAAGTACATCTTCAATCACATGGGTGCTGGCATCTCTGTGGGTACCGACGGTATCGGCGTTGAGCTTGCTACATGTTGTACAAAATTCTTGGGTATTCGCGCTGGTATCAGTTTTATCCCCAAGATTAACGTGAAGGATATCAATTTCGACTATACACGAAAGGGGAATGATGGTAAGGGTAAGATTGATGCTGCTTTCAAGAAGATCGACGGAAAGCTGCTGTTCGACGTTTATCCCTTTGCCCTGAAGAATTCTTTCCATATTACCGCAGGTATGTTCGCAGGTAACAATGTGCTGGCAACAGCTCAGATTTGGGAAGACCAGAACGCGCCTTTCGATGGCTATGTCGTTCCTGAGACGGACAATCCTAATAACTATGTTCTAGAGGCAGGTCCCGCAAGCGCTGCCCGAAAGAGCATCAAGGCACGCATTAAGTACTGGGCGGTGAAGCCTTACATCGGCATCGGTTTCGGTCGCATGTTCCGCACTCCCGATGATTCACGCATCGGCGTGAGCTGCGATCTCGGTGTACAGTTCCATGGAACACCCAAAGTGCAGGCTTACACATGGGAAGGTAAGAAGTACCTGGATGTCACGGCAGGTGATGTCAAGAGCCTCTTGGACGAAAAAGGTTCCACCATTGATGACGTGTACAAAATCAAGGATGCGATCGTTGTTTATCCCGTGCTGAATGTGCGCATCACAGGCCGTATCTTCTAATAAGACATTCATTTAACACCTAAACACTATTAATTATGAAAATCCAGAAAATCTTTTGGGCCTTGATGGTGGCTGCGCTGCCTCTTGGCTTTGCTGCCTGCAGCGATGATGAAGAAGAAGGCGGTGGCATCAGCAACACTGTAAAACTCGATCCCGGAGCCAACAAGGCTTATGAAGGTCAGTATGTCGCTGACAACGGCTCTAAGGTGAACGTCAATTCCACCAACACCATCACGTTGGCTATTCCCAAGCAGCACAACAAGGTGAAGGCTTTCACGCGTAAGACAGAAGAAGTAGAGTATGAGTATGTCGTTGGTTCCTACACCAAGAGCGGCGACACATACACTATCACCGTTGGCGGTGTTGTATGGGGTACCGTGACCATCTCTCCCAAGGGGGACGGCAAGTATCAGATTACCATTGATCCTAAGGATGCAGAGCCTATCGTTGCTGAGGCAACAAAGGAGGCTCCTAAAGCTTCTGGCGAGACAACCGACAACCTCTGCCGCACATGGAAACCCTATGAGGTCCGCATCGAAGTGCTCAAGCCCGGTGCCACCTCATGGATTGGTAAGAAGGCCAGCCCCGACTTCGAGGATGTCAAGAAGAAGGTTGAGGAAGAAGGCTGCGACGTGGACGATGACTTCGGCAATGGCTATGAGCTCGAGCGCGTCAGCTTCGACAACGCCGGTGGCTTCACCATCGCCTTCAACCAGGCTAAGAACCCCGATGCCAAACCTTATGTTGGTAGTTGGTGGTGGACTGATCAGGCTACTGGCGCCCTCCAATACAAATGGGCAGAAAAGGGTATGGGTAACTCCTATGAGACTGGCGATGCACAGGTGGAGTTCAAGACAGTTGATAACACTCCTGAGTGCTGGCTCAACCTGAACTCAACCATTGAGAGCACAAGCGACAAGAAGACGTATCAGGTGAAGCTCAAGATCTGCATGCGCGAGCTCAAGTAAGCTAACGCTTCTCGCCTATTAACCAAACAAGCCCCACTCTCAAGCGAGAGTGGGGCTTGTTTATTACGTGTGATAAACGCTAAAAGAATGCGGGCTTAGAACTCCAACCCTTCGAGTTGTATGTCGTTGCGGGGCTCTTCGGGACGCTGGTCCACGGGACCGTTCTGCTCGTAGATGAACTTGATGGCATCGGCCAGTCCGCTAGTGAACTTCTCGAAGTCCTCGGGATAGACGAAAATCTTGTGCTTCTCGTAGTTGAACTGCGGCATGTCAGGGTCGCCGCTGACGATCTTCTTGCTCTCTGTGAGTGACAGATACATGTCTCCACGACTATTCTGCTTCACGTCAACATAGTAGATTCTTTTTCCTGCTTTGATGGAGCGGGAGAAGAGGATTTCCTTCTCGCCATGTCCAAATGAATTGTTGTTTTCTTTCATGTGTTTGATGATGATTTTTTACCTTTTCTTGCTGTTTTGTGTGCCAAAATTAGAGATAAATAGCCAAACAACACAAAAAATGATGAAAAAAGTGCTTCGGAGGACTGTATTTTGACCGATAATGCGTAATTTTGCACGCTAAAACATCGAAAGTAAGAGTGTATTATGATCAATAGAGAACTGATTCGACTGAAAGTTGTCCAACTCTCATACGCCTATTACCAGAATGGCAGTCATAAGCTGGATGCCGCGGAGAATGATTTGTTCACCAGCTTATCCAAGGCTTACGACTTGTACCTTTATATGTTGTCGTTGATGGTGGAGGTGACGCGCATTGCAGAGCGGATGTATCTGACGGGCGTGCAGCGTGCCGAGCGCTTGGGAGAGAAGGAGATGCCGAATCCACGTTTCGTCAACAACCAGTTCATTGCGCAGCTGCGCGTGAACCATCAGTTGCAGGATTTCACCGAGAACCAGAAAAAGACTTGGGCTAACGATGAGGACTTTGTGCGTCGCACGTTCAAACTCATCACAGAAAGCGAGGAGTATAAGGAATGGATGGAACGCACGGATACGCCTACGTACGATGACGACCGCGACCTGTGGCGACGCCTGTATAAAGCAGTATTCATTGACGATGAGGACTTGGATCAGACGCTGGAGGAGAAGAGCATCTTCTGGAATGATGATCGTCATATCGTTGATACCTTCGTGCTGAAAACCATCAAGCGCTTTGAAAAGAAGAACGGTGCACATCAGGAACTCCTGCCGGAGTACCGCGATGAGGAGGACCGTGAGTTCGCACGCCGTCTGTTCCGCGCCTCCATGCTCGGGGCCAGCACATACAGGATGTATATACAGCAGTCTCTGCGTAACTGGGAATTGGAGCGTCTGGCGCTCATGGACCTACTCGTCATGCAGACGGCGATAGCGGAGATGATGACGTTCCCGAACATCCCGCTCACGGTGACCATCAATGAATACGTAGATATCTCCAAATACTACTCCACGCCCCGCAGCGGCGGGTATATCAATGGGATGCTGGATGCCATCGCTCGCCGCCTTATAGAAGAAGGTAAGCTGAAGAAGGAACTCCCGGATGCTCGCCACAAGGAGAAAGAAGTGGAGGCGACCGATGCAGAGCCGACATCTGACAACGAAGCATAAATTATTCACTTAAAATAACAACACAACCATGCAAATGCTTACAGTATTACTACAGGCACAAGGCGATGGCGGTATGGGCATGATTCTGATGCTCGTGGCCATGTTTGCCATCATGTATTTCTTTATGATTCGCCCGCAGCAGAAGAAGCAGAAAGAACTGCAGAACTTCCGCAAGAGCATTGAGAAAGGTCAGGAGATTGTCACGGCAGGCGGCATCTACGGTGTCGTTCGTGAGATTGACGATGTGAATAATATCCTTGTCGTGGAAGTGGCCAATGGCGTGCGCTTGCGCATCGACCGCAACTCGGTCTTCGCTACCGCCCAAGCCACCGAAAACTATTCCAAGTAAAATCTTATCGGTCGAATGGATCGCGAGCGGCTAAAAAACCTGTGGGAACAAGTCCATTCATCCCTGACCCGTAAGGTGGGTCGGGAGGCATTGGTATTTGCCTTCTTCCTGGCGGTATCAGCTGGATTCTGGTTGATGCAGGCCCTACGCGAGGATTATGAAATGGAGGTGCAGATACCCGTAACGCTGCTGAATGTGCCCGAAGGCACGGTGATTACGCAGGAGCTGCCCCCGCAAATCACGGTGAAGGTGAAAGATCGTGGTTCCACACTGTTCCAGTACTATGTCGGCACTTTCCCCACCGTCGAGTTCGATTTCGCGCCCCACGACCATGGTGGCAGCTTTGGACATGTGATCTTATCTCATGCCGAGGTGCAGAAACATCTGCAGCCTCTCATGGAGATGACCACACGCATCCTCAGCGTTCATCCAGACACCTTGGATTATTATTACACACGTGGTGTGCAGCGCCGTCTGCCAGTCATTTTCCGCGGGCATCTGGAAACCGCTTCGAGTTATTATCTAGACAAGGTGATCCTCGATCCGGATTCCGTAACCGTGTGGGGGAGTGAGGAACTGCTGGATTCCATCACATCGGTATCTACGGCAGCAACGAATCTTGTGAATCTCACGTCCAGCCTGGAGCAGGTGGTGCCCATCGCGGCGCCGCGCGGTATGAAAGTGGTGCCCTCAGAAGTCACCCTTCGTGCTGAGGTCGATATCTCTGTGGAGAAGCGTGTGCGTGTGCCCATCGTGGGAACCAACTTCCCCGCAGGCTACCAGCTGCGTACATTCCCTTCGTCGGCGGTCATCTCCTTCCGTGTCGGCAGCAAGGCATATAGGAGTATCACCGAGGAGAGTTTCGTGCTGACGGCGACTTATGAGGAGCTTCTCTCGCAGCCTGACTCCATGCTACATCTGCAGGTGCGCTCCGTTCCCGAAGGCGTTTCCCTAGTATCCATCACCCCTAGTCAGGTGCAATACCTGATTGAACAGACGGAGGGCGAATGAGAATCGGTGTCACTGGCGGGATTGGTAGTGGTAAGTCGTTTGTCTGCCACCTTTTGGAAAGGCTGTTGGATGTGCCACTCTACGACTGCGATCGCGAGGCAAAGCGGTTGATGTATGTTTCCCCGGAACTGCGGCGGCAGTTGCAGGCACTGGTAGGTGCCGAGGTCTATGATGCTGACGGGCATCTTGATAAGGCTGTCATGAGCCGCTATCTCTTTGCCGATGCTCACCACACCGCCAGCGTGAACGCTATTGTGCACCCCGCTGTGAAGGCTGATTTCCTTGCGTGGGCAGAACGTCAGGCTACGGACGTGCTCATGGAAAGCGCTATCCTCGTGGAGGCCGGATTGAGGGACATCGTAGATTGCCTCGTCGTCGTGGAGGCTCCCTTGGAGCTACGCATCGAACGGGCTATGCGGCGCGATGCTGCCAGCCGCCAACAAGTGGAGGCCCGCATCCGCCAGCAGATGTCTGCTGAAGAACTCCGCAAATATGCTGATTTCATTGTTGTCAACGACGGTCGCGATCTCCTTCAACAACTGGAACCCATTGTCAATAGAACATTATCAACTATACATTAAAGAAACATGTTAGAAACTATCTTAGCTATTGCAGGCAAGCCCGGACTCTACAAATTGGTGTCCCGTGGCAACCGCAACCTGATCGTTGAGAGTATCGACGACAAACACCAGCGCTTCCCGGCCTTTACGACCGACCGCGTCATCTCATTGGCTGATATAGCCATGTACACCGACGAGGAGGAAATCCCCTTGGCTGATGTGCTGACGAATCTGAAGACGAAGGAGAAGGGTGCTGTGTGCAGCCTCGACTACAAGAAAGCTTCCAAGGAACAGCTCTTCGACTATTTCGCCGATGTGCTCCCCAGTTTCGACCGTGACCGTGTGCACCCATCGGACATCAAGAAGCTCTTACAGTGGTACAATATTCTCATTGCTGCCGGCCTCGACGACTTCTCGAAGATGGCACCTACGGAAGGGGATAATATTGATGACCGCAAATAAGAAAGAAGCTCGGCAGCTGCCGAGCTTCTTCTTTTTTATTGGAACTGTCCGTTCGTAATCTCGCTAATTGTCAGCGGCACATAGACCATATCGTAGCCGTTGCCGTTCTCATTCTCCTCGTAGAAGAAGCCGATGCGCCCGTCTTTCTGCAACGTCATCGTGGAATAGGCAGATGTGGTCGTTGACACCTGCAGTCCCTTTGTCCAGTTGTGGGCAAAGGCTCGTGGTGAGTAGATGCCGTTGGGGATGATTTCCTTGAACCAGATGCCTACGTCGCGGCGCTTCTCACCGCATGGCAGCGACTGCAGCATCAGCTTCACAGGACGCTTGGTGGCAGCTTCGACGGCATCCACGAGCATGATCTCACCGTTGCAGGAGTTGGCACCCACCTTGATGCCGTTCGGGATGTCGTGGCTAGCTACGCAGGTGCCCCATGTGCCTTCCTCCTGATTGTTGTGGATATCCTTGAAGCGGAAGACATTGAAGAAACGGCCGTACCACTTGCGTGAGGAGAGGATGACATCGCCGTTGGGCAGTTCCTCAGCTTTCGGCTCGTCGCCGTCAATGCAGGGACTATCGTGGCCGTCAAGCGTTGTGCCGCCCAGTATTGCCCAGTGCTGTCCGAAGTCATCGCTGTAGATGATGTAGTTGCAGGCGACGTCCTTGTCATCCATCTGTGTGCGGGTGAGGACAGAGCAGTACAGACGATAGTACTTATCCTTCTTCACCACACGGCTCTGCATGATACGCCCCGAGCCGATGAACATGGTACGGGTGTTGGGGAGCATCGTGTAGAACGCATCTGTGACATCTTCGGCTTTTGTCCACGACTTGCCGCCATCGGGGCTGTACCAGCGTGCGATGCGGTTGGGGTTCGCGCGCGTACCTTTAAAATATGGGGTGCATCCTGTCACGGACATACACAGGATTCGATTGCTGCAGCGGTCAGCCACCAAGGCAGCATCACCATAGCCGCAGTCGTCAGCGCCATCGATACCGGAGCCGCGTTGGATGACGGTGTCGGCAGACCATGTGCGGCCGTTGTCCTTACTGATGCGGGCCACCATGTCGATTTTGCCGAAGCCAATGTCGAAGCCGCAGTAACGGCGGTCGGTGACTGCAATCAGATGACCTTTCTTCGTGGTCACGATAGCGGGGATGCGGTAGGGGACATTGTAAGCATCGTAGGTCTTGAAAAGCACCTGCGATGCAGTCTTGTTTTGTGCAGGGCATACAGTGGCGGCCAGCAGGCACGCGAGGGCGGAGATGAAACGTTTCATGATGAGTCGGTCGTTATGTGTAAGTTAGTTTTTCGTTCTTATGCAATGCTCGGCAAAGTTACAACTAATATTTGAACCACCAAAACATTTTAGTGTTGTTTGCATAAAAGGTACATATATGCATGATAATTGCGTTTCATTCTGTTAAGGATGTTAAAAATACAACTGGTTGCTGTCGCCTTTATTTGGCCATGTCATCAATAGCCTCTACCTTTGCAGCCATGAAACGTACCACCATCACCATCATCAGCCTGATCATCGGCGCTTCGTTCTTCGGTTTGCTTTTCTTGCAAGCTCGAATCGTTGATGCCATGGCGAAGATGCGTAAGGCGGAGTTCGACGAGACGGTGTTCCGTGCGTTGGACCAGACGAGCCGCGACATGGAGCGTAACGAGACCTTCCGCTACCTGGAGACAGTTGCCGTGACTTCCGACTACGAGGCTGAAAACCTGTTAGCGCAGGCACAGCAGCGCGTGGAAGCCTCATTGGCTTTGGGCGACACGACGGCAACACCCTTTAAGTTGCAGACTCAGCAACACAAGCCGTCGCAGACACCAAAGGCTCTGGCCTTGCGTCCTACCTCCTCGTTGGATGCTGCCAGTCAGCGTTTTCAGGAGTTCGTCAAGAATGCCTATCTCTATCAGAAAGGGGTACTGGACGAAGTCATTTACACCATCCTGTACAATGCCAGCGAGAAGGATTTCCGTGAGCGCATCGATTTCCGTCTCTTGGACTCCAATCTGCGCACAGAGCTGGAGGCTGCAGGCATTCATCTGACCTATCATTTCAGCGTCTATGACTCCAATGGGGAAGAGGTCTTCCGTTGTGCGGACTACTCGGACAAAGGCTCCGACTACTCCTATACGCAGACCCTGTTCCGCAACGACCCCTCGCAGAAGATGGGCGTCCTGCGCGTACATTTCCCCGACAAGGATAAGTACATCATGGGTGTAGCGCGGATGATGATACCGGCGGTGTTCTTCACGCTCATCCTGTTCCTCACCTTCTGCTTTACCGTATGGCTCATCGTGCGACAGAAGCGTGATACGGAGATGAAGAACGACTTCATCAACAATATGACGCATGAGTTCAAGACGCCCATCTCCAGCATCTCCCTCGCAGCGCAGATGCTAGGCGACACCAGCATCAAGAAGACGGATGCCATGATCGATAACCTCTCGCGCGTCATCGTGAATGAGACCAAGCGCCTCCGCTATCAGGTGGAGAAGGTGCTACAGATGTCGCTCTACGAACGTAATAACATCCGCTTCAATGAGAAGGAGATCGACGCCAATGCCGTCATCGACGATGTTGTGAAGACGTTCCAGTTGAAGGTGCAACAGAGTGGGGGAACGCTGACGGCAAAATTGGATGCCGAGGATGCCGCTATTTACGTGGATGAGATGCATTTCACCAATGTCATCTTCAACCTCATGGACAATGCTGTCAAGTATCGTCGCGAGGATGCTCCCCTGCAACTTAAGGTAGGCACAGTAACCAATGGCAATCACCTCGTCATCACCGTGGAGGACAACGGCATCGGCATCAAACACGATGACCTGCGTCGTATCTTCGACCGCTTCTATCGCGTTCACACGGGTAACAAGCACAATGTCAAGGGCTTCGGTCTCGGACTAGCCTATGTCAAGGGGATGGTGGATTTGATGCATGGCACCATCAAGGCCGAGAGCGAATTAGGACGTGGCACCAAGTTCATCATCACATTGCCGCTGATAGACTGAGGTATTGAAAATTGAAATATTGAGAATCGGGAGAAACATCATTCAACTTTAAACTTTACACATTAAACTATATTACAACTATGACACAAGAAGAATCCAAACTGAAAATCTTGCTCTGCGAGGACGATGAGAGCCTCGGCATGTTGCTCCGTGAATACCTGCAAGCTAAGGGCTACGAGGCTGATCTCTGTCCCGATGGTGAAGCTGGTTACAAGGCATTCCTGAAGACAGCCTACGATATGTGTGTGCTGGATGTGATGATGCCTAAGATGGATGGTTTCTCGCTGGCACAGGAAATCCGCCAAGTGAACCAGGATGTGCCCATTATCTTCCTGACGGCCAAGAACCTGAAGGAGGACATCTTCGAGGGCTTCAAGATCGGTGCCGACGACTACATCACTAAACCCTTCTCCATGGAGGAATTGGTACTCCGTATGGAAGCCATCCTGCGCCGCGTCCATGGCAAACAGCAGAAGAATGTATCCATCTATCACATCGGCAAGTTCGACTTCGACACCAAGCGCCAGATCCTCAGCTACGAAGGTCGTCAGACCAAGCTGACCACCAAGGAGAGCGAGCTGCTCATCCTGCTCTGCGCACACGCCAACGAAGTCTTGCAGCGCGAGCTGGCCTTGAAGACCATCTGGATTGATGATAACTATTTCAATGCCCGCTCAATGGATGTCTATATCACCAAGCTGCGTAAGCACCTCAAGGACGATCCCGACATTGAAATCAACAATGTCCACGGCAAGGGCTACCGCCTCATTGCCCATCTGGAGGAAGATTAATCTTTAAAGAAAGAGCCGCGCTAACCAGCGCGGCTCTTTCTATGTTCTTACTCTTCGTATTGAGGTTTCTTGTAATTGAAGTAGATATGCAGCCCGATGCCGACAATAATCAGCAGGATGCCTAAATCTTGTACGAAGTTAAAGTCAACCCATCCTGCGAAGTAGCTGAGGATGAGCAGAAGCGCACCGACGATAGCGGTGATGATGCCGTAGAAGTTTTTCATTGTTTTTGAGTATTTTATTTGTCGAATTTTCGGTCGTTTAGAGGCATATGCCCGCTTTTCGTGCACAAATTAAACCAAAAATCTTCAACGAACGAAACATTTTCTGGAAAAAGTGCGATAAATGACCTTTTTTTGTCCTGAACATGTGAAAAATAGGGCGGAAAGCCTTGTCATGTGGAAAAAATGCACTACCTTTGCCGAGCATTTTTGCAAAAACAACCATTATTAATCATTTAACGTATTATGAATCAGTACGAAACCGTTTTCATTTTAACTCCCGTTTTGTCTGACGATCAGATGAAGGAAGCGGTCGAAAAGTTCAAAAAGATTCTCACCAATGGTGGTGCTGAAATCCTGAACGAAGAACTGTGGGGCCTCAAGAAGCTGGCTTATCCCATCGAGAAGAAATCGACGGGCTTCTATGCGATGCTTGAGTTCAAGGCTGAACCCACGCTTATCGCTAAACTCGAAGTCAACTATCGTCGCGACGAGAGAGTACTGCGCTACCTTACCGTTAAGAACGAGAAGTATGCAGCAGAGTATGCAGAGAAGAGAAGAAACAAAAAAGCAAACGTTAACAAGGAGGACTAAGCCATGGCACAGACAGAAATCCGTTATTTGACTCCGCCTACCGTTGATGTCAAAAAGAAAAAGTATTGCCGTTTCAAGAAGAGTGGCATTAAGTATATTGATTACAAGGATCCCGAGTTCCTCAAGAAGTTCCTCAATGAGCAGGGTAAGATTCTGCCCCGTCGCATCACCGGCACTTCCTTGAAGTACCAGCGTCGCGTGGCACAGGCCGTGAAGCGTGCCCGTCACCTCGCACTCCTGCCCTTCGTAACCGATATGATGAAATAACTTAAAGAGGAGTAAGCACTATGGAAATTATTCTGAAAGAAGATGTGATTGGCTTGGGTTACAAGCACGACATCGTAAATGTGAAGTCCGGCTATGGCCGCAACTATCTTATTCCTCAGGGTAAGGGTGTCATCGCTTCCGAGAGCGCCAAGAAGATGCTCGCTGAAGAGCTGAAGCAGAAGGCCAAGAAGCTTGAGAAGATTAAGAACGACGCTCAGGCGATCGCCGACAAGCTCGAAGGCGTGGCTCTGACCATCGAAGCCAAGGTGAGTGCCCAGGGTACCATCTACGGCAGCGTGAACAACATCCAGATTGCCGATGAACTCAGCAAGCTCGGTTTCGATATCGATCGCAAGCTCATCACCATCAAGGACGTGAAGACCGTTGGCGAGCACAAGGCTACCGTTCGTCTCCACAAGGAAGTGAGCGTGGTGATCCCTGTTACCGTTGTTCCCGACGCTCCTATTGCTCAGCCCGATCCCGTCGTTGAGGCTGCTCCCGCAGTGGAAGAGCCCGAGGATCTGGAGCTGGAAGAGGAAATCGAAGAAGAAGCATAATTGCTACATGATGATAAGAGTGGTGGCCGTCCATCGGGGCGGCCACCATTCTTTTTTTATATAGGACTGCAAAAAAATAGAGGCCTCACTCCCGTGAGACCTCGTAGCTTAGGTCGAATGTTCGTAGTGCGAACTTCGTTGGCTGATATTATTCAGCAACAACCTCAGCAACCTCAGCAGCTGCGCTGTCAACAACCTCAACGACGCTGTCAACAACTTCCTCAACGACTACAGTGTCGCAAGCAGTGCTATCGCACTCCTGAGAAGCCTTAGTCTGACCGCCGCAAGCAGCGAAAGAGAGAGCCATAGCGGCTACGAACATAAATGCTACCTTTTTCATTTTCTTTTTTGCTTTTTAATACTGTAAAACAATCAATTGCTTTTTAAAACGGTGCAAAGGTACGGACTTTTTGAATACGTTGTTCATTTTTTTGCAACTTTTTTTCATCTTTTTTTCAACTTTTTTTGGCAAAAACACGCAAGTAGCTCATAATCAAATATGTATTGAAATGTTAAATTTTTGCTTCTTCACGGCTGTCAAGCAGAAAAGTAGTATCTTTGCACTCGAAAACAAATAATAAGCATGAATCAGGAACTGCCGCTACAAGGAAAGAAGGCTGCCTATTTTACCTTAGGTTGCAAGCTGAACTTTGCCGAGACATCTACCATCGCCCGTCAGCTGGAGGAGGTGGGTGTACGCAAAGTGCAGAAAGGCGAGGTGGCGGACATCTGCATCGTCAATACGTGTAGCGTCACGGAGGTGGCCGACCACAAATGTCGCCAGGCAATCCATAAGCTCGTTCGCCAGCATCCCGGCGCTACGGTGATTGTCGTCGGCTGCTACGCCCAGCTCAAACCCGAGGAGGTGCGTGCCATCCCCGGCGTCACCCTCGTCCTTGGTCAGAATGAAAAGGGGCGGGTTGTGGAGCATATTATTGAAAGACTCACCCCCCAACCCCCTCTCTTTCAAAGAGGGGGAGTGCTACAGGATGGGAAAACGATCAGTCAGGACATAAGGAACTTACCTCATCAGGATTCGTTATTCTTACAAGAGGACTTGAATTCCCCCTCTTTGAAAGAGAGGGGGGGAGGGGGTGAGTCTTTCGTCCCTTCCTGTTCCTGTGGCGACCGTACCCGCTATTTCCTGAAGGTGCAGGACGGCTGTAATTATTATTGCACCTACTGCACGATACCCTTTGCCCGCGGTCGCAGTCGCAATGGCAGCATCGCATCGCTCGTCGCCCAGGCCCGCCAGGCAGCCGCCGAGGGAGGCAAGGAGATCGTCCTCACCGGCGTGAACATCGGCGACTTCGGGCGCACCACGGGCGAGTCGTTCCTCGACCTGCTCCGTGCCTTGGACCAGGTCGAAGGCATCGAGCGCTATCGCATCTCCAGCATCGAGCCCAATCTGCTGACCGATGAGATCCTGCAGTTCTGCGCCAGTAGCCGCGCCTTCATGCCGCATTTCCATATCCCCTTGCAGTCGGGTTCCGACGAGGTGCTGCGACTGATGCACCGTCGCTACGACACAGCCCTCTTTAATAATAAGGTATCGCGCGTGCGCGAGCTGATGCCAGACGCTTTTATCGGCGTCGATGTCATCGTGGGCACGCGCGGCGAGACAGCAGCCCTCTTTGATGAGGCCGAGCGCTTCATCCAGTCGCTGCCCGTTTCACAGCTCCATGTCTTCAGCTACAGCGAGCGCCCCGGCACAGCCGCCCTGCGCATCCCGCATGTGGTACGCCCCGAGGAAAAGCACGCGCGCAGCCAGCGCCTTCTGGCCATCAGCGACGAGAAGCTCCATGCATTCTATAGTCGCTACATCGGCACCACGCGCCCCGTCCTCCTCGAACACTCCCGCACCAAAGGACTCTACAACGGTTTCACTGACAACTACATCAAAGTGGAATATCGCGGCCAGGGCGCGGACAACACCATCCTTCCCCTCCGCCTCGGCGCCTGGAATGCGGATAGGACAGCGTTGAAAGCCGAAAAGTCGAAATAACGTAATATTGAAACATCGAAATGTCGGAATATCGAAATATCGAAATGTCGAATAATCCTTCCACTACATCGCGCCAGCCTCTCCCCTCCCTAACGGGAGGGGGTGGGGGTGGGTCTGCTGCCATCGTTATCCTCAACTGGAACGGCGCCCAGATGCTCCGTCGCTTCCTCCCTTCTGTGCTCGCCAACACCCCTTCGTCGCTGGCGCAGGTCATCGTGGCCGACAACGGTTCCACGGATGACTCCCTTGCCGTTCTCGCTGCCGAGTTCCCGCAGGTGCAGACCATTGCCCTTGACCGCAACTACGGCTTTGCCGAGGGCTACAGCCAGGCGCTCAAGAGGGTAGGGGAGGAAGGCTATGAGTACTACCTCCTGTTGAACTCCGATGTCGAGACCCCTGCGGGTTGGCTACAGCCTATGTTGGACTACATGGAGACCCACCCCGAGGTCGCCGCCTGTCAACCCAAGCTGCGGGCCGAGCACACGCGCACCCATTTCGAATACGCCGGTGCTGCGGGCGGCTACCTCGACGCGCTGGGCTACCCCTACTGTCGCGGTCGCATCTTTGAGACGGTAGAGGAAGACCGCGGGCAGTACGACAGCGTGGTTGACATCTTCTGGGCCACAGGCGCTGCCCTGCTCATCCGTGCGAAAATGTTCTGGGAGGTCGGTGGCCTCGACGGCCGCTTCTTCGCCCATCAGGAGGAGATCGACCTCTGTTGGCGTCTGCGTGCCCGTGGCCACCGCATTGTCTGTGTGCCACAATCCGTTGTCTATCATGTCGGTGGTGGCACATTGCCCAAGGAGAACCCCCGCAAGACCTTTCTGAACTTCCGCAACAACCTCCTGCTCCTCTACAAGAACCTCCCAGAGCGTCGCTTGCGCCGTGTCCTTTTCATCCGCTTCTGGCTCGATGCCCTCGCCTCACTCCTCTTCCTCATGAAAGGTGAGGGGCGCAGCTTCAAGGCCGTCTGGCAGGCCCGCCGCGAGTTCCGCCGCATCAAGTCCCATTTCACTGCCGACCGTCGCGCCAACCTCGCTGCCACCGTCCTCGACCCAATCCCCGAGCAATCCCTCTCCAGCCTCCTCCTCTCCTATCACTTGAAGGGACGCAAGACATACGCCCAGCTATAGTTTCTTCCCTCAACGCAGAGTTAAGACGTACGTGAAAAATCCCATAAAGAACCTACATACCTACACCTTTATAACGTGACATGTTTAATATCAAATGATTAGATGGGTGTAGGTAAGGGTGTAGGTTGGGTGAAAAGGTGTAGGTTTTAACACTTTTTCGGCGAATCACACAGATTGTGTCCCATACATGGGATTCGGCTGTCCCATGACGGGACACGTTTTTCTTACGTATGGGATACTTTTTCTCACGCATGATAAAAGTTTTTCTCACGCGTGATAAAAAAGTTTCTCACAGGTGAGAAAAATCTTTATCACCTGTGAGAAAATGAAGATAGACGGTACGTGAGCAGCTTGATATGCTGCTGTAGTTTATCTGTTGTCGCCGTTTATCGGTCGTGAGGCGAGTGCCTGTTCTTTTTAAGAGAAAGCCACGGTCAAGCCGGCCATGACGATGGAGACCATCGACATAAGCTTGATGAGGATGTTGAGCGAGGGGCCGCTGGTGTCCTTGAACGGGTCGCCGACAGTGTCGCCGACGATGGTGGCCTTATGGGCGAAGGAGCCCTTGCCGCCGAAGTTGCCTTCCTCGACCATCTTCTTGGCGTTGTCCCACGCACCGCCGGCATTGGCCATGAAGACGGCAAGCGTGAAGCCGCCAGCCAGACCGCCGACCAAGAGGCCGAGGACACCGGCTACACCGAGTACTAAGCCTACGACGATGGGGATGGCGATGGCCAGGAGCGACGGGAATATCATCTCGTGCTGGGCGGCGCGCGTGGAAATCTCTACACAGGAACCGTAGTCGGGAGTCGCCTTGCCCTCAAGGATGCCTTTGATTTCGCGGAACTGACGTCGCACCTCCTCGACCATCTTCTGGGCGGCACGGCCCACGGCTTCCATCGTGAGACCGCAGAACAGGAAGGCGGCCATGGCACCAATGAAAGCGCCCACGAGGACACGCGGGTTCATCAGGTTCACCTGGAAGTAGTTCATGAAATCGGGGATGGTAGCTTGAGCGGCAGTGATGACTTCACCTTTGAGGTTGGTAAGTGTAATATCTGCCCGTTCCATCGCGATCTTTACCTCTTCGATGTACGAAGCCAGAAGGGCCAATGCAGTCAGCGCAGCGGAGCCGATGGCGAAGCCCTTGCCCGTGGCGGCGGTGGTGTTGCCGAGGGCGTCGAGGGCGTCGGTGCGATGACGTACTTCCTCACCCAGCTCGCTCATCTCGGCGTTGCCGCCGGCATTGTCGGCGATGGGGCCGTAGGCGTCGGTAGCCAGTGTGATGCCGAGTGTGGAGAGCATACCCACGGCGGCGATGCCGATGCCGTAGAGACCCTTGGAGAGAGCCTCGGCGCTCATGGCCATATCGAAGCCATTGGCGCAGAGGTAACTGAGCATGATGGCAACGCCAATAGTGACGACGGGGATGCACGTGGAAATCATCCCCGTGCCGATACCCTTAATGATCACGGTGGCGGAACCGGTCAGGCCAGCCTCGGAGATCTTCTGCGTGGGTTTGTAGGAGTGGCTGGTGTAGTACTCGGTGGCCTGACCGATGATGACACCGGCAGCGAGACCTGTGATGACGGAGAACGAGAGGCCCAGCCAGTTCTCGATGTCCAGGAGATAGAGGATGGCGAAGGTGGCAGCGGCGATGAGTAGGGCCGAGATGTTGGTGCCTACAGCCAGTGAGCGCAGCAGGTCGCGCATCGTGGCGCCTTCCTTCGTGCGGACGAGATAGATGCCGAAGATGCTGAGGAACACGCCCACGGCGGCGATGAGCATCGGGGCGATGACGGCTTTCATCTGCATCTCACCACTCATGGCAAAGGCCGTAGCACCCAGGGCGGCGGTGGAGAGGATGGAACCGCAGTAGCTCTCGTAGAGGTCGGCACCCATGCCGGCCACGTCGCCCACGTTGTCACCGACGTTGTCGGCGATAGTAGCGGGGTTGCGGGGATCGTCCTCGGGGATGTCAGCCTCCACCTTACCCACGATGTCGGCACCCACATCGGCAGCCTTCGTGTAGATACCGCCGCCCACACGGGCAAACAAAGCCTGCGTGGAGGCACCCATGCCGAAGGTCAGCATGGTGGTGGTGACGGTGATGAGTGCCATGCGGTCGCCCTCATAGAAGTTTGTCAGGATCAGGAACCAGATGGCGATGTCAAGGAGGCCGAGGCCCACGACCGTCAGGCCCATGACAGCTCCCGAGCGGAACGCAATCTTCAGACCGCCATCGAGACTCTTACGGGCGGCGTTGGCGGTGCGGGCACTGGCGTAGGTGGCTGTCTTCATGCCGAAGAAACCGGCGAGGCCCGAGAAGAAACCGCCCGTAATAAAGGCGAAGGGCACCCATGGGTTCTGCCATTGCAGCACATAGGCCATGAAGGCGAAGAGGATGGCGAGCACCACGAAGACGATGGTGACTACCTTATACTGCTGTTTCAGATAGGACATAGCGCCGCTACGCACGTAACTGGCAATTTCACGCATGCGAGGCGTGCCCTCGTCCGCTGCCATCATCGAGCGGAAGAAATAGAAGGCCATACCGAGCGCCACTACAGAGGCGACAGGCACAAGCCAAAAAGCTAAGGGTAAGTTCATGGTTAGTTGATAGTTGAGAGTTGATAGTTTAGAGTCGTTTGAAAATTTTTCGTTATCGTTAAGGTTGTTGTGAAGTCTTTTGCGAGGACAAAAGTAGCAAAAGTGTGGTGACCAGACAAGTATTTCCTTAAAAAATGTATTCTTAAGGCACGGATTCAATGTTTTCTCTCACATTTCACTATCTTTGCGCCCACAAACCATACATAAATCAACAAACAATGAAGAATTTTTGGAAGTATGCTGCATGTATGACGGCAGCAGTGCTCATGACAGCTGCGTGCAGCAAGGACGACGAGAGTAATAGTAGCAGTGAGGGTGGCAGCACACCTCCCGCCCTGCAGATCCCGAATAGCAAGACGGCGGTGCGCTATGACGCGAAGCAGTCTGAAGGGCATATTGACTTTGTGGAACTGCCGGCTAACGGTACGTACATCATTGGACTACGTACATCATACAATGTGAAGGCGCGTGGAATGGATGATGTTACATCTGTGGTCGAGGGCAAGTGCACGCCCAAAGAGAACAATGAATACCTGTTGGACGGCTTCGGCACCGTAGTGGTGAAGACCACAGAGGCTGGAGATGGCTATCTGCTGGCGGTGACACCCCAGGGCGGCAGCACCGAGGAGGTGCCGGTGACCTTGAAGAAGGCTACGCTGCTCGATGGGGAATCCAAAAAGCTGTGTGCCACCTGGAACCTGGCCACCATCCGACTTCAGATGCGCATCCTGAACAGACGTTTCCCCGACAAGGAATATACCGAGGACCAGCTGGGTGATATGCAGACCGATGTGGTGGCATACCTGAAGGAAGCTATCCCCGACGCCATTCAAAGCTCCCTGCCGCCCATCGAGAACCTCATCGACATCCAATCGCTGGTCGCTGGCGGCGGTCTCTATCATCGCTACACGATGACCTCGCTCGGAACACTGGTGCTCGAGAGTGCCTACGAGACGAAGGCCGGCACGTGGCGCTGGGCTGACAGCAACAAGAAATCCATTGAGGCCACGCTGCCTTACGGCGACTCCTTCTCCGCAGGAATCAGCTATCGCGGTGAGCAGCTGTGCGTACAGCCTAAAATAGAGGCACTGGAACAGATGATGTCCCAGTTCGGAGCCATCGGCTCGCTGGCCTTTAGCTGGGAACTGGACTTGTACTGCGATAAGGCTAAATAACCCTATTTGCTGAAGTTGCGGGAGGCGAAGGGGAGGGCCATGCGGATGGCCTGATGCCAGTACTCCCAGTTGTGCACACCGTTGCGGATGCGCAACTCGTCCTTGATACGCTTCTCACGCATGAGCTGGTGCAGCTTCACAGAGAGATCGAAGAGGAAATCGTCATCGCCGCAGTCAAAGAACCATTTCACCGTGCGCAGACGCTCCACCGTGGCAGCGTCTGCGTTCTCTATATATGCCAGTGCAGAATGGTTCTTCACGGCTTGGCTGACGAGATATACCTTGTCGTCAACACCTTCCACGCGCTGCTTGCCGCCGTCGCTATCCAGCCAGCCGCTCATGCAGTAGCACGATGAGAACAGGTCGGGGTGGCGCTGCGCATAGACCGTGCTGCCGCCGCCGCCCATCGACAGACCCATGACGGCGCGATGGCCTTTGTCGCCGATGCCGCGGTATTTCTGTTCCACCTGCGGCATGAACTCCTGGAAGAAGAAGTCCTCGTAGTTCCAGCCCGGCATGTTGAAGTAGCCGTTCCACGTTTCCATCGTCCGCGGGCCGCCGGCGTTGGGCATCACGATGATCATCTCGCAGATCTCGCCGCTCTCTATCAGCTCGTCGGCGACCGTCTGCATCTGCCCTTTGTCGCGCCACGCCGTGTAGTCGTCGGTGAAGCCATGAAGCAGATACACTACGGGGTAGTTCTTACCGCTCTCGGCAAAGCCGTTGGGCAGGTAGATATTGTACTTGACAGTGGCTCCGAGCACCTGACTCTGGACGCTGTCGGTGATGACTTTGCCCGCATGGGCCGTGAGGGTTGCCGTAAGGGCTACAATCGCAATGAGAAGTTTCTTTGTGTTCATGTGGTTATGGTTTCAATATCGCATTTTTCAATTCTCAATTCTCAAGGTTCCACAAGCTGCAGACCGTTGGTGAGGATGCTGGCTTCGTGGCGCAGCGTCTGCTGCCAGATGGAGTAGGTGGGGACGTCATAGAGGCTCCAGGCGGAACCGGTGTAATAGACGAAGGGCTGGCCGGGGGTGTAGGTGCCTTGGATGACGGCGTGGCCGATGCCTCCGGCGCGCTTCTCCTTTAATGGCACGAACTTCACCTCATTTTTCACTTTTAATTTTTCATTTTTCATTTGAGGTATGAAGACGCCAATATAGTGCTCGCCGTTCATGCGTTTGTCGGCGTTGTCGAGGGGCTCGGCATAGGTGATGAACCCTTCTTTCTTGTTGAGGACGTAGCCGTTGGGGTTGCTCTCATGAACCACGATGCCGGCACAGACGGGCGTGGGCTGTGTGAGGTCGTCGTAGGTGACTTCCACGCGGGCGAAGTGGCTGCCGCAGTCCTGGGAAATAAGGAGAGAAGCCTTTCCCCCTGATCCCTCCCCTGTTGGGGCGGGGAGATTAGGTTCAGCCATCTGGAGGCGGACGGTGAAGCGGAGGGGGCCGTTGTCGAGGATTTCAGCCTTCTCGTAGTAGAGGGGATAGCGGAGGGAGCCATCGGCGGCTATCAGCGCCGGTGCACCGGCACCGAGGGTGGCACCGACGGTGTAGGCGTCCATGCCGGCACCGTGGTTGCGGTGGTAGGTGTAGCCGCGGTGTACCTCGTCCCATTCACCGCCGCGTCCTGCTTTCTTCATCTGCTCGTGGACGCCGTAGGAGGTGAGCTCGTTGTGGTAGAGCTGGTCCTGCATGGGGTGGGGGGTGTTCTTGACGAAGGTGTCGAAGCCGTAGGCGCTGTTCTTCATGTTCTTGTGGGCGCCGGGGCCGTAGAAGCGCCAGGCGCAGCGGTCGTTCTCCCATACGAGGTCATCCCAGCGGTTGGGGTAGATGCGGCCGTTGCAGGTGAGCTCGTAGTCCTGCGGCTGGCCCTTAATCATGGAGAGGGAGATGCTGCTCTCGGGGCGCACGGTGCAGAAGACGAGCACGCGGCCGTCGTGGGTGATCTGATAGGGGATTTCGTCGCCTTCGCCGTCCAGCACAATGAATTCGCGTGCGACGGCGCAGTTGGCGTTCTTCAGGACTTCCATCTTAGCGACCTCGATGACCTGAGAGATGACTTCCTTGGTGGGGTTCTTGATTTCAGCATACCAGAAGCTCTCGTGGCCGCGGTCGATGGGGCGGATGGCACGGGCTCCACCACTGTAGGCCGCAGCACCGCCGTGGATGGGACCGGAGACGGTGGGGGTGCCGGGGGTGTGGTGGTAGATGGAGTTGCCCTCGGGAGAACCCTCGGGAACCGTAACGGGGACGAGGGGGTCGGCGTTGATGTAGCGGACCATCTCGCAGGCGGCGAGGAGCCAGGCACCGGTGCCGAAGGGGGCTTGGGAGTGGGCATCAACGGTCTTCGTGGGGTCGGGCTTCTCGCCGATGGGCTGCACGAAGCCGATGCTGCCGTCGGATTGCAGGGCGGTTTCGCTGAGGTACTTCCATGCCTTCTCGATGACGGGGGCGTAGGTGGCTTTGTCGAGGTAGCCGTTGTTGACGCCCCACAGCATACCGTAGGTGAAGAAGGCGGTGCCGGAGGTCTCAGGGCCGGGGGCGTCGTCCTCGCAGAGCATGGAACGGCTCCAATAGCCACCGGGGCGTTGCACGCGGGCTACGCCTTCGGCGAGTTCGCGGAAACGCTGCACGAAGATGGCTCTATTCTTGTAGTCGTGGGGCATATCGGCAAGGACTTTTGCCAATCCTGCCAGCACCCAGCCGTCGCCGCGCGCCCAGAAGCTCTTGCCCTCGTTGCAGGCGGTCTTCACCTTCGGGTAGATGTATTTAGCATCGCGGTAGTAGAGCTGTTCGTCCTTATCGTACATCAGGCTGTCGCTCCACAGGAAGTTCTCCGTGAGTTTGTCCAAATACTTGATTTCACCGGTAAGTTTGTACATCTTCGTCATCACAGGCATCACCATGTAGAGGGCGTCGGCCCACCACCAGAAATGGGTGTCCTCCATTGAGCACTCGTGGCTCATGACTTCGATGGCGCGGGCTACCTTATAGGGTGCGGGCACGAGGTTATACATGTCGATATAGGTCTGGAAGCAGATCTGCCAGTCGCCGAAGAGCACGAAGTCCTGGCCTTCGCCGTAGGTCTTATACTTCCAGTTGCGGACATCGTCGCTCTTGGCACCCTTCCACTCGTTGTGGCGGCACCACTTGTCGGTGTAGGCATACCAGTCGGCACGGCCCGTGAGGCGATAAGCCTCCATGTTGCCGGTGTGGTAAGCGGCGTGGTCCCAGAAGGAACGCACATAGGGCGTGTTGTGGGCCTGCCAGTAGTTGTTGACCTTGATGATCTGGTCAAGAACCTTGCCGGAGTGCTGTGTAGCCTCGGTGTAGGGGAAATCAGCTGGTGAGGCTGCAAAGAGGAGTTGCTGTGATACAGCAACAAACAGAACGAGGAAGAAAAAGATTTTTTTCATTATGGAGGAGTTTTTAGTTTTCGGTTTGTTGGAACTTAAATCTTCCATAAATCTGGACTTAAATGGATTTAGGTTTAGATTTATGGAAGATTTAGGTCCCTTATTCTTTCAGCAGTGTCATATATTTCTGTACCGCTTTCTTGACGAGGGCGAGGGCATCGTCCATGGTGCCCCATACCTCGCCGCCGGCGGCGTTCTTGTGGCCACCGCCACCGAAGAACTCGGCGGCCATCTCGTTGCAGGGGAAGTCATCGACGCTGCGCAGCGAGACGCGGATGCAGGGGTGCTCGGTGTCCTCGCGCAGGAAGACGGAGAGCTTGATGCCAAGAATTTGAAGGGGGAGGTTGACGAAGCCCTCCGTGTCGCCGTTGAGGGCCCCGAAGCGACGGCGCTCGGCATTGGTGAAGGTCATCACGGCGGTATGGGCTTTCTTCCAGACATCCAGCTTCACATAGAGCAGGTAGCCCATGAGTTTCATGCGGTTGGGGCTGTAGGTGAAGAAGATGTTGCGGTAGATCTTGTCCTTGTCGATGCCGTAGGAGAGGAGGATGCTGATGAGCTCATAGATCTCCGGGCGTGTGCTGGCATAGGTGAAGGCACCGGTGTCGGTCATCATGCCAGTGTAGAGGGAGGTAGCCTCAGACTGAGTGAGAAGACCCTCTCCCCGCTCCCCCGTTAGGGGGAGAGCCTCACTTTGTTCGAGAGCTGCGCGCAGCCCACTCCCCTCCCTTACGGGAGGGGTTAGGGGGTGGGTCTCTATCTCCAATATCACACGCAACAGCACTTCGCAGGTGGAGGAGAGGTCGGGGTGGGAGATGACGAGGTCGGCGATGCCCGGCTCAGGATTGAGATGGTGGTCTATCATGATGCGGGGTGTGGGGTGGTCGCGGACGACGTCACCGAGGGTCGCCATGCGCTTGAGCTCGCCGTGGTCGCACATAATGACGAGGTCGGCGGCTTCCACCACGGGACGCACCTCCTCTTCGTGACCTTCATAGATCAGGATGTCCTCGGCTCCCGGAATCCACTTGAGGAAGTCGGGGAAGATATTCGGGGCCACGATGTGGATGTCAACGCCGGGCATACGGCGACGCAGCCACGAGGCCAGCGCCGTCGTGGAGCCGATGGCATCGCCGTCGGGGCCGCGGTGGCAGGTGATGACGATGTGGCGAGGGGTCCCCTCCCCGTCTCCCCCAAAGGGGAGGAGTTGGTGCCAGAGGGCGAGTTGTTCGGGTATAAGGAAAACCTCACCCCCCAGCCCCCTCTCCAAGGGGCGAGGGGGAGTGGATACTGCAGAATTTGAGGAAGAGTTGTTTGAGATAGTATGTTGGGATTCCATATATAAAAAATTGCAAAAGTATATATGCCCCCTCGCCCCTTGGAGAGGGGGTTAGGGGGTGAGGCTACTCCACGCTGGCGGCTCTACGCCGAGGAGGTGCTTGACGAAGAAGTCGAAGCGCTTGTGCTCCCCGTAGGCTTCGCCGACCGTGTGGTGGGCGCTGGGGATGACGACGAGCTCGAAGGGCTTGTTGGCTTTGATGAGGGCGTCGGCCACCTGCATGGTGCTGGCGGGATCGACATTATCGTCCAGTTCACCGACCACGAGCATCAAAGGACGCTGCAGGCGGTAGGCATTCTCCACGTTGGAGCAGGCGACATAGGAGGAATCCACGGGGTAGCCCATCCACTGCTCGTTCCACCAGATCTTATCCATGCGGTTGTCGTGGCAGCCACAGGCGCTGTAGGCAGCCTTGTAGAAGTCGCCGTGGAAGAGGACGGCAGCGGTGCTCTCCTGACCGCCCGCAGAGCAGCCGTAGATGCCGACACGGTCGATGTCCATATAGGGATATTTCGCGGCAGCGGCCTTGATCCACGCGATGCGGTCGGGGAAGCCAGCATCCTTGAGGTTCTTGTAGCAGACCTCCTCGAACTTCTTGCCGCGGTTGCTGGTGCCCATGGCATCGAGCTGCACGACGATGAAACCGAGGTCGGCGAGGGCGGTGGTGTAGAAGTTATAGGGCTGGAAGGACTTGGGGACATAGCTGTCGCCAGGACCTGCGTAGATGTATTCGATGATAGGGTATTTGCGCGTGGGGTCGAAGTTGGTGGGGCGCTGGATAATGCCCCACATGGGGGTGACACCGTCGCGGCCCGGGGCCACGAAAACCTCGGGAGTGGTCCAGCCGGCGGAGAGCAAGTCATCAATAGATGAGCGAGCGAGAATAAGACCCTCTCCCCGCTCCCCCGTTAGGGGGAGAGCCTCGCTATGCTCGTTTGCTGCGCGTAGCTTCTCCCCTCCCAGACGGGAGGGGGTGGGGATGGGCCTGCTGAGGCTTCTCACCACTGTAACAGGTGCTGTATCGACAGTGGAGTAGGTGTCGATAAGGGCGGTGTAGTCGGCGTTGAAGCGGGCGTTGTGGTTGGCGGGCTCGGGGGTGAGGTCCACGAGGTTCTTGCCATCAAGGCCGATGCGGTAGTAGTGGATGTGGTAGGGGTCTTCGTCCTTGTTGACGCCGTTGGCGGTGAAGAAGATTACATCCTTCTCCTCGTCCACATGGAGCACTTTGCGGACACACCAGGGTCCCTTAGTAATTTGGAAAAGGGTAGCCTCACCTCCAGCCCCTCTCCCAAAGAGAGGGGAGTGCTTTCTGGTAGCTTTATTTCTCCCCTCGCCCTTTGGAGAGGGGTCGGGGGTGAGGCTATACAAATGCGGATAGCCATCGCGCTCGGAGAGCCAGAGGATGAGGCTGTCGCCGTGGAGGTTGCGACGGATGTTGTTGGAGTAGCGGACGTATTTCTCCTCGCGCTCTTCGATGAGGGTGCGGAGTGATCCCTCTACAGGCATCTCGTAAACACGATAGAGCTTGTGGCCGCGCTGGTTGTATTCGAAGCGGATGCCACGCGAGTCCCGGCGCCATTCGGGCGTGGTGAGGGCGTACTGATTGGCGATGAGGTCAGGGGAGGGGGTGATGGTCTTCCCTGTAGCGACCTCGAAGATGTAAGGGGTCTTCTGCGCCAGCTCATCGCCGGGCTTGGCATACTCCTGCTTGTGGAGGATGGGCTGGAGCTGGTCGGCGGGCGAGGATTCCACGTAATAGACGTAGCGTTTCTCGATGGGACGGATGCGGTTGACGGCAACGTAGCGGCCGTCGGGGCTCCAGCGGATGTAGCTGCTGAAATAATGGCTGAGCGTGCCTTCGGTGCTGAGGGCACGGGCGTTGCTGCCGTCGGGCTTGGCGACATAGACGTTGTCGTTGCGGATGAAAGCCACGAGGGACGAGTCAGGGGAGAGGACGGGGTCGGCACCCCGCTCGTCGTCGGTCTCCATCCAGTGGCGCTTGGGGGACTCTCCCCTCACCCTCCCTATAAGGGAGGGAGTGGTCACCTTTCGAGCTTTCCCCTTTGTGATGGTATCTGCTCCCTCCCTATCAGGGAGGGCGGGGGGAGAGTCTAAGGTAATGCTACCGTCGGCATTGACCTGCCCGAAGTGCCAGGCGCCGCGGCCTCCATCGGTGAGGTGGTACTGGAAGCGGCCGTCGGAGAGCCAGCGGGCATCGTCAACATGGTTCAGCACCTTGTTCCAGCCGAAAGTGCGCCGCAGGGAGTAGGCCCGGTTGTAGTCGTCGAGGGTGCCTTGGGCTACAGCTGAAATGAAAAATGAAAAGCTGAAAATGAAAAATGAAAAGTATTTCTTCATTGTCACTTCGGGGCTTTGGGTGAAGCAGCGGTGTGGCCGTCGATGGTTCTGTCGGAGATGCGGAGTTGTGCGGGCGTGGCATCGTTCTTGATGACCTTGGCGAACTCCTGGGGCTTGATGGTGACGGGGCCGGAGAGGAATTCGGGGATATTGTAGCTGCGCATAAACTGGCGGTGGTACTGCGGGTTGTCCTGCGGCAGCTCGAAGGGCTTGGAGAAATGGCCCTTGCCGTCGTGGTGAGCGATGAACGG
>Ga0310690_10002991_pt1 | contig 26325 bp, 21 predicted proteins | sample AusTroGonzalo_MG_2_FD_207661 | JGI IMG/M metagenome (GOLD analysis project Ga0310690, IMG submission 207661) | Bovine rumen microbial communities from tropical cattle in Woodstock, Queensland, Australia - Gonzalo_04 (v2) (version 2) | ecosystem: Host-associated > Mammals > Digestive system >...
CTACAAGGACTATGTCCTTAACCACAGCGGAAAGCACAACCCGTGGTTCCAGGAGGCCATTTCCGATCCTTCCAGCAAGTACAGGGATTACTATTTCATCAGCTCCAATCCTTCCACCGAATACAAGAATTTCCCCATGCTGAAGGGAACTTCCTATAATTCCGGCGAATGGAAGCAGGTGACCAGCGGTTCTCCCAAACTCAAGGTGTCAAAGACCACGGAGAGCGTGACCAACGGCACGGACAGCTGGAACATGTATATGTGGCAGGACGGCGTAGGTGACAAGACCGTGAAGTTCGTGAACAAGGGAGACGGCACTTACTACCTTGTGATGGAAATCAACGGCACCTGGGGCATGCTCGTGCGCAAGTATGCCAACTGGGACGCCGGTTCCAAGTTCGGCGCCAAGACCGCAACCACCATCCAGGAAGGCACGGCAGTTGACCTTGTTGCCGATGGTGCCGATATGTCCTTCACCGGCAGCGGCCGCTATAAGATCGAGCTCACCAATGTGGCAACCCAGACCCTATATTATATGGGCTGCTTCAGCGACTGGATGCCGGACCTCAACTACGGGGACGTTTCTGTGGCGGAGAACAACGCCTGTTTCCAGGATCTGGCTGCATCGGCCGATAAGTGGATAAACATGGGCGTGGACGGTTTCCGCCTGGATGCGGTGAAGCACATCTGCGGAGGAATCGGCTCGTACAACAACACCTCCAATATTACACTGCTGGGCAAGTGGTACGACCACTGCAACGCCACCTACAAGGCGGCCGGCCACACGGACAACATCTTCATGGTTGCCGAGGCCTGGGACGGCCACAACATTGAAAAAACCTATTACAAGGGCCTCACGTCCTGTTTTGAGTTTGACTTTGGCTACAAGCTCCGCGACGCAATCAAGGGCGCCAACGCCTCCGGTTTTGCCAGCGCCGTTGGCACGTACGTCTCCGACCATACAGCCCAGCGTTCGGATGCCATAACCTCCTTCTTCCTCAGCAACCACGACCAGAACCGCTTCGCTACCGAGATCGGCGGAAAGAACGCGGACAAGCAGAAACTGGCCGCGGCGGTGCTCCTTACCATACCCGGCAAGCCCTTCATTTACCAGGGTGAGGAACTTGGCTACTGGGGCTCCAAGGACGGCGGCGACGAGTACGTCCGTACGCCCATCCTCTGGGACAAGGCCGGAACCCAGTGCGCAAAGGCCGGCGTCAACAACAAGGTTGACAACAGCATGCTCACTGCCGATATTTCCGTAGAGGCGCAGGAGGCCAACAATGCCTCTATCCTCAGCGTTTACAGGAAGTTTGCGGCAGCCAGGAACAGCTCCAAGGCCCTTGCAAAGGGGACAATCAAGGAAGTGTCGTCCGGAAACAACTCCATCGCCCTCTGGGAGATGAGCTGCGGCGGAGAGAAGGTTCTGGTGGCCCACAACTTCGGTGGCGGTACCCTGAACGTCACCCTCTCCGGCTATTCCACTGAGAATGAGCTTGTTTCCAACGGCACCATCGGCAAGACCGGAAACGGAATCACCATGGGACCTTATTCTTCTGTTGTCTTTAAACAGTAGGCCGATGAGATTTTTCCCCGCGCTTTGCCTTCTGGCAGCGGTTTCCTGCATCCAGATGCCGGAGACCGGAAAGAAAGATAAGACACAAACCTCCGCCGAGGTACCTTCCTTCGCGAAAGGGGCCGATATCAGCTGGCTCACGGAGATGGAGAGCAAGGGCAATACCTTCAACTCCCCGGCCGGGCTTCCCATGGAGTGCACCGCCCTCATGAAGGAACTGGGCTGCAATGCCGTCCGTTACCGCGTATGGGTGGATCCTGCCGGCGGCTGGTGCAACAAGGACGATGTCCTGGTAAAGGCCCTCAGGGCTCAGAAGCTTGGCCTTGCCATCATGATAGACTTCCACTATTCGGACTCCTGGGCCGATCCCGGCCAGCAGAACACTCCGGCAGCCTGGAAGAACATGAACGTCACCGAAATGGCATCGGCCCTGAGCGCCCATACAAAGGAGGTCCTGCAGCTTTTGAAGGATAATTCCGTGGATGTGGCATGGGTGCAGGTGGGGAACGAGACCAACACCGGAATGTGCTGGCCAACAGGCAGCGTTTCCAACGATTCCGCCCAGGGCTTCATCACCCTGGCTAACGCCGGTTACCAGGCGGTGAAGGCCGTGTATCCGTCGGCACAGGTGATTATCCACCATTCCAATGCCCAGGATTTGAGCGCCAACAAATGGTTTTTCAACCTTGTCAAGGGCGCCAGCTTTGACATGATAGGCCTGTCGCTGTATCCTTCATACTGGTCAAACGGCGGTTATCCGGACTGGACTCCCGCCTGCCAGAGCGCCGTGGCTAACATCAAAACCCTTCACCAGGAGTATTCCAAGCCCATTATGCTTGTGGAGTTCGGTATGCCGGCGTCCGAGGTCCAGATGTCCAAGGATGCCTTCAAGTATGTGCTGGACGGCGTCCAGGGCCTGGACTGGTTCAAGGGCGTGTTCTGGTGGGAGCCGGAATCCGAGCAGAGCCGCAACAATTACGGCTACGGCTGCTTCTCCGGCGGTAAATCCACCGGCGTCATAGATTTGTTCAAGAATTACTGACTTATATGAAACGTTCAAGTCTCTTACTGGCACTTGCGTTTGCATTTGCCGTTTCATGTGCTCCCAAGGCCGATTATTCGTCAGTACCGATGGCGACGGCCGAGCAGATTTCCCAGGTGGAACCGCTCTCCTGGTGGACCGGAATGAAGACCCCGCTCCAGATTTTGGTGCACGGGCCTCAGATCTCTTCTTTTGACGTAGCAGTGGAAGGCTCCGGCCTCCGCGTCAAGGCTGTCCATAAGGCCGACAGCCCCAACTTCCTGTTCCTGGATATGGAGGTTTCAAAGGCAGGGGAGTACAACCTTGTATTCACCCGCGGAGAGGAAGGTTTCAAGTATCCTTACCATGTTGAGGAGCGTGCCTCCGGCAGCCGTGAGAGGTTAAGCTATACTACAGCTGACATGATCTATCTGATTATGCCGGACCGCTTTGCGTCGGCATTTGAAGATAATGACAGAGAGTGGCAGGGAGGGGAGTATTTCGACGGATCGGCCCGCCCCTGGACGGTGCCCGCCACACCGGACGATGTTAACCGCAATGATCCGGTTTCACGCCACGGAGGCGACATCCAGGGTATAATCAATCACCTGGACTATGTTGCCGACCTTGGAGCCACCGCCATCTGGTTCACTCCGCTTCTTCTGGACAACCAGCCCCACGAATCTTATCACGGGTATGCCTGTGCGGACTACTACCATATCGACCCGCGTTTTGGGGACAACCAGCATTTCAAGACTCTTGTGGAAAAGGCCCATGAGAAGGGCTTGAAGGTCATTATGGACATCGTCACAAACCACTGCGGAACAGCGCACTGGTGGATGCAGGACGCTCCTTTCAAGGACTGGTACCACGTGAACGAGCCGTACATGCAGATGAACGCGCTGTTCTCCGTGTATATGGATCCCAACGCCGCTGCTACTGACCGTGACCGCCAGGAGAGCGGCTGGTTTGTTCCTTCCATGCCCGATATGAACCTGGATAACCCCTTCGTTCTGAGGTATTTCCAGCAGTGGGCCGTGTGGTGGGCGGAATATTCCGGCCTTGACGGCTTCCGCGTGGACACCTACCCTTACAACGAGCCCGGTCCCATGAGCCAGTGGTGCAAGGCCGTGCTTAACGAGTATCCCAACTTCAACATAGTGGGCGAGTGCTGGGACTACAACATCCCGCAGGTGGCCTACTGGCAGAAGGACAACCCCAACAAGGACGGCTTCAATTCCAACCTGCCGTCCATTATGGACTTCCCGCTGGAGCACGCCATGATATCGGCCCTGTGCGAGGACCAGGTCTGGTGGGACGAGGGCATGACCCGCATCTACACCGTGCTGGGTCAGGACTTTGTGTACCACGACCTTTCGCACATGATGATATTCTTTGCGAATCACGATCACGCGCGCACGGGAGATATCTTAAGGCAGGATCCCCGGCGCATGAAGCTTGCCATTACGCTTCTTGCTACTCTCCGCGGAATTCCCCAGCTGTATTATGGCGATGAGATGATGTTCCTTGAGCGCAAGGACTGCCAGTCCCACGACGGAGCCAAGCGCATCGACTTCCCGGGCGGCTGGGAGGGGGACAGCATCGACCTGTTCTCTGCCGAGGGCCGCGCCAATGCTCCTGCAATGTATGCATCGGCCGCCGGTCTGCACGACTACACCCGCACCCTGTTCCAGTGGAGAAAGGGCTCCAAGGCCGTTCAGGAAGGCAAGACGCTCCATTTCCTTAGCCGCCGCAACGAGGGCAGCCGCAACATCACTGACAACACCTACTCCTTCTTCCGTTATACGTCCGATGAGGCAGTGTTCGTCTACATCAACAACACCTTCGAGGATCGCGCCCTTGACTGGTCCCACTACGCCGAGTTCGTCTCCGGCCCCGTGAAGGGCATCAACGTAATCAGCGGCGAAGAGGTTGTTTTGCAGGACGGCCTTGACATCGCCCCCAAGAGCGCCCTGGTCGTTGAGTTCAACCGTGATTCCCAACCCCTTGATTAACAATTATTTACTTCCGGTACCCGGGTCCCAAGGTACCTGGGTACTTTCTATAAACACCTGAATACTAATAACTTACATATCACGCTAATGAAAAGAATAATCACCTTGGCCGTTGCCGTTCTGGCGATAGCATCCTGCTGCAAGAAGCAGAGTCCCCATCCGGAGTGGACCTACAACTCCGTCGTCTACGAAGTCAACATCCGCCAGTTCTCGCCAGAGGGCACTTTCAAGGGCGTTGAGGCCCAGCTGCCCCGCCTGAAGGACCTTGGAGTTGACGTTTTGTGGCTCATGCCGATGTATGAAATCGGCACGGTAGAGCGTAAGGGAACCCTTGGCTCATACTATGCAATATCGGACTACAAGAAGGTTAACCCGGAATTCGGGACGATGGAGGATTTCCAGTCTCTGTTGGACGCCGCCCATGCGCAGGGCTTCAAGCTCATCCTGGACTGGGTGGCCAACCAGACCGCCCCGGACCATGTCTGGATGAAGGAAAAGCCTGCCGATTTCTACGAGCGTGACGCCGAGGGCAACGCCATCTGGGAATATGACTGGACCGACACCCGCAGCCTCAACTACGCAAACGAAGAGGTCTGGTGGGCCCAGGACGATGCCATGCGCTTCTGGCTTGAGAAGGGTGTCGATGGCTTCCGCTGCGACGCCGCCGGCGAGGTCCCTGCCGAATTCTGGTACGGCATCCTCCCCAAAATGAACAAGGACTATCCTGACATTTACCTTCTGGCCGAGGCCGAGCGCGACAATCTTGCCGATCCTCTCGTGACCTTCGACTGCAACTACGCCTGGGAGCTGCATCACCTGCTGAATTCCCTGGCCCAGGGCGGGAAGACAGTCCAGGACCTCAAGGACTACGTTGCCCGTGACGCCGAGCGCTTCCCCAAGGAGGCATTCCGCCTCACCTTCACTTCCAACCATGACGAGAATTCCTGGAGCGGCACCGAGTTCGAGCGTGAAGGCATCTACGCCAACGCCTGCGCAGTGCTCTGCTTCACTTTGCCTAACAGCCAGCCGCTGATTTACACCGGACAGGAAATCGGCCTTGACCGCCGTCTGGCCTTCTTTGAGAAGGATCCTATAACTGACTGGAGCGCAAATGAATACACCGGGTTCTGGAAGAAGCTTGTGGAGCTCAAGCACAACAATCCTGCCCTTGCGGCAGGGGAGCGCGGCGGTGCCATTACCTGGTGGGAAGTTCCTGTCCCTGGTGATGTGGTCGCTTTCTCCCGCGAGGTCAAAGGCAACCAGGTAATTGTCATTGCCAACTTTGGCAAGGAAACCTACGCCCCCACTTTCAATCTTCCCGGTTGCACCAACCACTTCACCGGCGAAGCAGTTGAGGCTCCCTGTCCTCTCTCCATCGCCCCCGGTGAGTACGTTGTCCTGACCAAGTAGCGTGTTTGGTAATTAGCTTATTACCAATTGTTTATATAAAGTACCCGGGTACCTTGGTACCCGGGTACTTTGCGTAAGCACCTGAAAAGTAGCAAATTACCAATCACGTTTTAATTCATTTTTTATTTGTATCTTTGCAGTCCCTATGATTCAGTATCTCAAAAAGTTCGAGAAGCAGGTTCACGAGCGCACCGATGTTCAGGCGCTGTGTGACTACGGCGGCAGTAGCTACACCTATGGTGAGGTTGCCGCTGCAATCGAGCAGTATCACCTGTTCTTTGCGGCTGCAGGCATACGCAAGGGCCATAAGATAGGCCTGTGCGGCAGGAGCAATGCCCGCTGGGCTATCGCTTTCCTTGCCGTGAACACCTACGGTGCTGTCATCGTCCCTATTCTTGAGGTTTTTACTCCGGAAGGAATCAGCCACATTGTGAACCATTCGGAGTGCGCCATGCTGATTACGGAGCCTGACATCTGGAAGAAGATGTATCCGGAGGCAACACCGCTGCTGAAAGGTGTCATAAGCGTAAAGTCTGACAGCCTCCTATGGGGTACTGAACGGGTTAAAGGCGCCTGGAGTTCGCGCAAGAAACTGTTTGCAGAACTGTATCCGGAAGGATTTGACACCGCCAACGTTGAGTATGAAAACGATCCGATGGACCTCGCCATCCTCAATTACACCTCCGGCACCTCCGGTGACCCTAAGGGCGTGATGCTCACGTACAATGCCATGTCGGACATCGTCGAGTACTGCCAGGAGAATATCAGCAATGAGCCGGATGTCCTGGTGTCCAACCTTCCGCTTGCACATATGTACGGCCTTGCAATGGAGTTCATCTATCCATGCTGCACAGGCTACACCATCCATTTCCTGGCCAAGGCCCCGAGTCCGTCGCTGCTGCTGGAGGCTCTCCAGACGGTTAAACCCAGGCTTCTTATTACCGTTCCGCTGGTTATAGAGAAGATTTACAGCTCGCTCATAGCACCGCAGATGAGGACGAATTCGGCCAAGGCTCTCAGGAACGTTCCCGGCCTCAGGATGGCCTTCTACAACTCTCTGGGCAAGAAAGTCATGGCCGATATGGGCGGACGCATCATGGAAATAATCGTGGGCGGCGCCCCTCTCAACTTCGACGTTGAAAGCGACCTTCATAAGCTTGGGCTCCCGTGCGTCATCGGTTACGGCATGACGGAGGCCTGCCCGCTTATCTGCCTTGAAAGGCCTGGCGGGTACGTTCCCGGCTCCTGCGGCAAGCCCATCCACAAGGTGCGCATCGCCTCTCCGGACCCCGAGCGCATCCCCGGCGAAATCCAGACCAAGGGCCCCAACCTCTGCATCGGCTATTATAAGAATCCGGAGGCCGATGTCGCCGCCCGCACGTACGACGGCTGGTTCCGTACCGGCGACCTTGGCATCATGGACGAGGATGGCAACGTCTTCATCCGCGGCCGGATCAAGGCCCTGATACTGAGTGCATCGGGCCAGAACATCTACCCGGAAGAGGTTGAGCAGGTGGTGATGCGCAGCCACCGCGTGCAGGAGTGCCTGGTGCTGTCAAAGAACGGCAAGATTGTGGCGATGGTTTACCCCCGCCCGGAAGCCGCCGAAACCCTTGTGAGCGAGGAAGCCCACGAATCCATGACAGAGGAAATCCGCTCCCTTGCCAACGCCAATCTGCCGCTGTTCAGCCAAATCGCCTCGGTGGAAATAGTTGATGCGCCCTTCGAGCGCACTGCCAAAGGCAGCATAAAGCGCCACCTGTATCAATAAACGTGTTTTACAATATCCTGTGTATCAGGTGTTTAACAAAAGTACCCGGGTACCTTGGTACCCGGGTACTTTATGTAAATAATTGATTAGCAATGTATTACTAATCTCGTAACTTGTAGTCACTGGTGCTTTTCAAGCCCGTTGTACCAAAGTACTTTTCCACAACGTCACCTTTGAGGAATACGCGAGCGCCTGTCAGTTCAGGGTGGTCAACGAGATTCAAAGCTTCGCGGACGGGGCCGGAGGGGAGTTCTACGGCAACGCAGGAGGCCTTTTCAGTTACGGACGAGCGGGCGGCCAGCGCAAGGTGGGAGGGTTTTGTTATGCCGGAAGTCTTTACGTTTTTCCCGTTTGCGCTGAGGTCGCCGCCCACTATGTATCCGTAAATCCAGACATCCTTCTCTCCTGCATGTGCGGCGGCATCGCCAACGGAAACGGCGCTTTCCGGAGTATCGCCGGAACTATCCCCGGTGGACCCTCCAATAATGAATGAATCGTCAATCCAGTTGCGTGTAGTGTCGATTCCCACCTCAATGCTCCCGCCTTCTTCTTCGGGAATGGCCGATACCTTAAGCCGCAGGATGTCCCTTGCCTTCAGGCTTCTTGTGAGAAGTTGCTGCTCCTCACCTTTATAATGCATGGACAGCGCCACTTCACCGGGGAAGAAATACGCCGTCCGCTTCTCTGTATTCAGGTAAGGCAGATGCGTAGAACCTTGATCCAGATACAGTGATGCCCCCGGGTACGATGCCGGAAATTCCGGGGCTATCTCCAGCAGCACCCCGCAGTTCAGCAAGGCGCAGGCAAGCTGAACAGTGACCTTCTGCCCGCTCTGGACAAGTACAGTCTGCTCGTCCCCGTACTGCGGAATTTCAAATCCCGGCTCTATAAACAGTCCGGAAACAGCCTTCACTGAGTAAGTCCCTGGTTTTACCTTTAACACGGTGGGGGAGTCTCCGTAATAACCCTCATAAAGCAGCGCACCGGACGCGTCGCGTACGGACAGTATAAAGTCATTGGTATCCGGAACCTCCGCAGCAGCCTTTGTTACGGCATACATGCTCCAGCGGAGCTCTCCGGGATCTTCCGTCCCAAGGACTGCATCGAAATCATCGCACGCCGCCGCTCCCGCAGCCAGCGCAGCACAAGCAAAAAGCAATCTGACGTTTTTCATGGTTCAAGCGTTTTTGGCAAAGTTCGGAAACCCGCAGCCAAAAATTGTTCAGATTCGTATAAATCTGCGAAATCTTTCTGAATGATATTGTGATACCGCACGGCCACCTCCGAAAAAATCTGTATATTTGCACTCACTATGTTCGAAAATTTAAGCGAGAGACTTGAAAGGTCTTTCAAGATACTGAAAGGTGAAGGTAAGATCACCGAGATTAATGTAGCGGAAACCCTCAAGGAAATCCGCAAGGCCCTTCTGGATGCAGACGTAAGCTACAAGGTAGCCAAGGATTTCTGTAACGGAGTAAAGGATAAGGCCCTTGGTGCCAACGTGCTCACTGCCGTGAATCCCCGGCAGATGATGATCAAGATCATGCACGATGAGCTTGCAGCCTTCATGGGCGGCGGCGCGCAGGACGTCAATGTAAAGGGAAATCCAGGCATCGTCCTGGTGGCCGGTCTCAACGGTTCCGGTAAAACCACCTTCTCCGGCAAACTGGCCCTGCACCTCAAGTCCAAAAAGGGCATGAAAGTCCTTCTTGCTGCCTGCGACACCTTCCGTCCCGCCGCCATAGAGCAGCTCCAGATCCTTGGCCAGGGTATCCAGGTGCCCGTTTTCACCATCGAAGGTGAGAAGGATCCGGTAAAGATTGCCCAGGAAGCCATCCGCAAGGCAAAGTCGGAAGGCTACAGCGTCGTAATAGTGGATACCGCCGGCCGCCTGGCAGTAGACCAGGAGCTCATGGACGAGATTTCTGCCCTCCACCAGGCCGTCAAGCCCACGGAAACGCTCTTTGTGGTAGACGCCATGACCGGCCAGGACGCCGTGGAAACCGCCAGGGCCTTCAACGACCGCCTTGACTTCGACGGCGTAGTCCTCACCAAGATGGACGGCGACACCCGCGGTGGTGCGGCCCTTTCCATCAAGGCCGTCGTGGGCAAGCCCATCAAGTTCGTCTCCACCGGCGAAAAGATGGAGGCCCTTGACATCTTCCACCCGGAGCGCGTGGCAGACCGCATCCTTGGCATGGGCGACGTGGTCTCCCTCGTGGAGAAGGCCCAGGAGCAGTTCGATGAGAAGCAGGCCCGCGAGCTCCGCAAAAAACTCTCCAAAGACAAATTCACCCTCCAGGATTTCTACGACCAGATCCAGCAGGTAAAGAAGATGGGAGACATCAAGGACCTTGCAGGAATGATACCCGGCATGGACAAGGCCATGAAGGACGTGGACATAGACAACCGCACAGCCTTCAAGGCAACCGAGGCCATAATCCAGTCCATGACTCCGTACGAGAGGGAACACCCGGAGGCCATCAACGGCAGCCGCCGCAAACGTATTGCCGATGGTTCCGGCACCTCTCTGGTAGAAGTGAACAAACTCCTCAAGCAGTTCGAGGGCACCCGCAAGGTAATGAAGGGTGCCATGACCGGCAGCCTTCTTCAACAAATGAAAGGTTTTCGCCGATAAATGTGTCAATTACGTAAATTTTTTATTATATTTGCGTGAATTAGGCACAAACCGGCCATGCTGGAAGATATACGCAAGCATATTGAAAAGCTGATCGCCCTGTATGAGGCTGAGAAGGCGGAGAACGTTAGGCTTCGCCAGGAGTTACATGCAAGCGAGGAAACCGGCGCCGCCCTCAAGAAACATATCATGGAGCTTGAGTCCGGGATCAAGGCCCGCTCTCTTGCGGAGGCCTTCTCCTCGGACGGTGACAAAGCCGCAGCCAAGGAAAGGGTCGATAAACTAATAAGGGAGATAAATAGATGCATCTCCCTGATGGAGGATGCGTGATGGCACAGAAGATAAGCCTGAAAATAGTTGGCCATACGTACAACCTTACGGCAGCTACTGAAGATCAGGAGCAGTTGTACCGCCTTGCTGCAGAAGCCATAAACAACCGCTTCGCAGCATATACCAAAAGCCATCCGGGCAGAACTCCCATGGACATGCTGTCCATGGTTGCCCTCAGTGAGACAGTCATCCGCCTGGGCCTCCAGAAAGACATCGACGCCCTAAAGAAGGGAGAAAGCCAACTTGAAACGGACCTGGAGAATTATCTCCGGGACATACAATAAAGCCGTCAACCATCGAAAGCTGAAATCAACACTTTTAGCGCACCGGGTTGACTCAGGTTGTGGATGGCGGGCCCGCCCTGCAGCGGGATACCAGAAGCAGCCGGAACCCAAATCTTATGATGAATAAGATTTCTGTCTGGATGCTGACGGCTTTTCTTTCCATGAGACAGTTTCCGTGAGGGGAACTGCCTCATTTTTGTTACACGGACATACTAAAACTATATATATATTATGGACATACTGAGTTTAACTGTTGGAATCCTGGCGGGTGCAGCCGTTGCTACCTGCCTCTGCATAGTCATCCGTAAGGTCGTCCTCAAGGGTAAAAAAGCCGAGATCCTTGAAAAGGCGGAAATCGAAGGAGAGAAAATCAAGAACGAACGCATCCTTCAGGCCAGGGAGAAGTATCTGTCCCTGAAGTCGGAGCATGAAAAGATGGTGAATGAGGCCAACTCCCGCATCCGTGACGCGGAAAACCGCATCAAGCAGAAGGAAGGCACCCTGAACCAGAAAATAGGGGAGGCGGACCGCCGCGCCCATGAGCTCGAAGGCCAGAAAAACCAGCTCAAGGCTCGTGAGGAGCAGCTCCATGAAAAAGAGCAGGAGTACGATGTCCTCCGCGAAAAGGCCATCCGCCAGATTGAAACCATAGCAGGAATGAGCGCCCAGGAGGCAAAGGCCCAGCTGGTGGAATCCATGAAGGCAGAGGCCCGCACAGAAGCCCAGGCCTACATCAACGACACCATCGACGAAGCCCGTCTCAATGCAGCCAAGGAGGCTAAACGCATCGTCATCAATACAATCCAGCGCACTGCAACGGAAACCGCCATCGAGAACGCAGTAACAACGTTCCCCATTGAGAACGATGAAATCAAAGGCCGCATCATCGGCCGTGAGGGCCGCAACATCCGCGCCCTTGAAGCTGCCACCGGCGTGGAAATCGTTGTCGATGATACCCCGGACGCCATCCTCCTCAGCGCCTTCGACCCCGTCCGCAGGGAAGTCGCCCGTCTTGCACTGCACCAGCTTGTGGTTGACGGCCGCATCCATCCCGCCCGCATCGAGGAAGTTGTCGCCAAGGTATCCAAGCAGTTGGAGGAAGAAATCCTGGAAACCGGCAAGCGCACCTGCATCGACCTTGGCATCCACGGCCTCAGCATGGAGCTTGTCCGTCTCATCGGCCGCATGAAATACCGTTCATCCTACGGGCAGAACCTTCTTCAGCACAGCCGTGAGGTTGCCAACATCAGCGCCATACTCGCCAGCGAGCTGGGCCTCAATCCCAAAATCGCCAAGAGGGCCGGTCTGCTGCACGATATCGGCAAAGTCTCTGAAGAGGAACCTGACCTGCCGCACGCCCTTCTGGGTATGAAACTGGCAGAGCAGTACAAGGAAAAGCCGGAGATTTGCAATGCCATCGGCGCACACCATGAGGAAACAGAGATGACTTCGCTGTATGCACCGCTTGTGCTCGTCGGAGATGCCATTTCCGGTGCCCGTCCCGGTGCCCGCCGTGAGGTCATCGAAAGCTATATCAAGCGCCTCAAGGGCATGGAGAACCTTGCCGCCTCCTACCCCGGAGTCACCAAGTCCTACGCCATCCAGGCCGGCCGAGAACTTCGCGTCATCGTTGGAGCGGAGCAGGTATCGGACCACGATGCAGAGGTGCTCTCCGCAGAGATTGCAGGCCGCATCCAGGACGAAATGACCTACCCCGGTCAGGTCAAGATCACCGTCATCCGCGAAACCCGTTCCGTAGCATACGCCAAGTAAATGGGAGAAATTGCCCCTTTGATTGCCGACCTTGCGCTGATCCTTATCTGCGCAGGCGTCATGACACTAATTTTCAAGAAGCTGGGTCAGCCTCTTGTGCTGGGGTATATAGTGGCCGGTTTCATCGCCAGTCCGCATTTTGCGTTTACGCCGTCAGTCATTGACGCCGCCAGCATCCACGTGTGGTCGGACATAGGAGTTATTTTCCTGCTGTTCGCCCTGGGACTCGAGTTCAGCTTCAAGAAGATTGTAAAGGTGGGAGGGCCCGCAATCATAGCCGCCCTGACCATTATCTTCGGGATGATATTCCTGGGCTTCACCGTGGGCTCCGCCTTCGGCTGGAGCAAGATGGACGCCCTGTTCCTGGGCGGAATGATCTCCATGTCTTCCACCACAATCATTTACAAGGCTTTCGAGGACCTTGGCCTTGCCAAGAAGAAATTCGCCGGCCTGGTTATGTCCATCCTCATCCTGGAAGACATCCTGGCCGTTGTCCTTATGGTGGTGCTTTCCACAATCTCCGTTTCCTCCACCTTTGAGGGCGGCGCTCTTGTGGGCAGCATCTTCAAACTGGTCTTCTACCTTGTGCTGTGGCTTGTCATGGGCATTTACCTTATTCCGCTCATCCTCCGCAAGACGCACAAACTCCTCAGTGACGAAACCCTCCTTGTGGTATCCCTGGGCCTTTGCTTCATGATGGTTGTCATCGCAGCTAAGACTGGATTCTCCGCAGCTTTCGGTGCCTTTATCATGGGCTCCATCCTTGCGGAAACGCTTGAGGCTGAGCACATAGAGCATCTGGTCAAACCGGTAAAGGACCTGTTCGGAGCCATCTTCTTCGTGTCCGTGGGCATGATGGTGGATCCGGCAATGATAGGGAAGTACTGGCTGCCCATCATAATCATCACCCTCACTGTAATCATTGGCCAGGCTACTTTTGCCACCCTTGGCACACTCATTTCCGGCCAGAGGCTCAAGACTGCCCTGCAGTGCGGTTTTTCGCTTACCCAGATTGGTGAGTTCGCCTTTATCATCGCTTCTCTTGGCGTTGCCCTTGGAGTTACCAGTGACTTCCTTTATCCCATCGTTGTTGCCGTATCGGTCATTACAATCTTCCTCACTCCTTACATGATAAGGCTGGCGGAACCTGCGTATGGCCTCGTTTATAAGGCCCTGCCTCAGAAGGCAAAGGATTTCCTTGACGGGTACGCGGAGGCCGCGGAGCCTGTGGCGTCAAAAGACAGCGTCTGGAAACTGTATCTTGGAGACATCGCCAAGAGCATCGTCCTCAATGGAATAGTCTCCGTAGCAATATGCGCCATAGGTTTCAGCGTGCTGCTGCCGCTGGCTCAGGAATGGATTCCCGGCCTGTGGGGCCGCATAGTTACGGCTGCCATAATCCTGGCCGTGCTGTCGCCGTTCCTGAGGGCCATAATCGTCAAGAAGAACAAGTCGGAAGAGTTCTCCCAGCTCTGGGCTCAGGATAGGGCCAACCGCGCACCCCTTGTTGCAAGCGTCGCCTTGAAGTACGCTATTGCCATGGGCTTCATTTTCTATGTGCTGGCAAGGCTTTTCCACGTGTCGGTCATCCTTATCCTCCTTCTGGTTCTCATCATCACCGGCGTCATGATCTTCAACCGCTGGACAAAACGCTCTTCCAAGCGCATAGAGGAGACATTCATGACCAACCTCCGCTCGCGCGAAATCCGTGCGGAGTACCTTGGGGAAAAAAAGCCGGAGTACGCCACCGCCCTTCTGGACAAGGACCTTCACCTTGCCGATTTTGACATCCCCGCCCAGCACCGTTGGGTGGGCCAGGAACTCAGGGACCTCAATCTGGGCCAGAATTTCGGCGTCCACATTGTCTCAATCCTCAGGGGAGGCAATGTCCGCATCAACATCCCCAAGGCCTCGGAGCACATCTATCCCTTCGACCGCATCCAGGTGATCGGCACTGATACCGGCCTGGAAGCCATGGAGGCCGATTTGAACAAAATCGACACAAGCATGCCGGACAACCTTGCGGACACCGAGATGATTCTCCGCCGCAAGCATCTGGAAGCCGGATCGCCCTTTATCGGCAAAACCCTGAAGGAGAGTGGAATACGCAACCACTACCACTGCCTTGCCGCCGGTATTGAGAAGCAGGACGGCACCCTCCATATTCCGGATCCCGCCGTTCCGTTTGAAGAAGGCGACACCATCTGGATCGTGGGCGAGCACAAAGACATTGAAGCCATAATGACCATATGAGAAAAATAGTTCCAGCCATCGTCGTTGCCGCTGCGCTTGCACTGTCCTGTGGCCGCACCCTCCGCGACGGAGATTACACCCTCACCGTACTTTCCACCAACGACGTCCACGGTACCTGGTTCGATTCCACCTACACCGGCGCAGGGGTCCGCAAGTCCCTCTTCGCCGTGAACAGCTATGTGGACAGCGTCCGCCTTGCCGATGGCCCGGAAAACGTCCTCCTCATCGACGCTGGGGACTGCCTCCAGGGAGACAACGCCGCCTACTATTACAACTATGTGGACACGCTCACGGAGCACCTTTTCTCCCGCATCGTGGGCTACATGAAGTACGATGCGGTCATAGCCGGCAACCACGACATTGAAACAGGTCACCCCGTTTATGACCGCGTCGCTGCGGAACTTAAGCGTGAGGGCGTGCCATTCCTTGCCGGAAACGTTGTCCGCACGGACGGCAATGGCTCCTACTTCCCGCTATATACCATGGTGCGGAAGGCGGGCCTCCGCGTTGCCATCCTTGGCTACGAAAACGCCAACATAAAGGCCTGGCTCGGGGAAGAAGTCTGGAGCGGAATGGATTTCAAGCGCATTGCCGATGTTATCCAGGCCGATGTTGACATGGTCCGCGCCAAGGAGCATCCGGACGTTGTTGTGGCAGCTCTCCACTCCGCCACCGGCACCGGGGACGGCACCGTCCTTGAGGCTGAGGCCCTTGACGTCCTCAACAGCGTTGGCGGCATCGATTTTCTCATCTGCGGCCACGATCATCGTCCCTATGTGGAAACCAGGGACACCTGCGCCCTGCTCAATTCCGGCAGCCATGCCCGTTTCCTTGCCCACGGCAAACTTCACCTCAAGGTAGAACATGGCGCGGTTGTGGAGAAGTCCTTTGAATCGGACCTCATCCCCATTGACGCCACCAAGGCCGATCCTGCCATGCGCGCGGCCTTCCGCAAGGACTTTGAGGCGGTTCGTGACTTCACGCTCCGGGAAGTCGGCGTTCTTACTGACGATATCCGCACTCGTGATTCCTTTGGCGGCCAGAGTGCCTACACCAATGTCCTGCATATGCTGAACCTGCAAAACGGCTTTGCGGAGATTTCCCTTGCCGCACCCCTTACATTCAATAAGACAGTGAAGGCAGGAACGCTGGTATTCAACGATCTGTTCACTATCTATCCGTTTGAGAACCAGCTGTATGTGATCTCCATGACAGGGGAGGAGGTCCGCCGCTACCTTGAGGCCTCCTACGATAACTGGGTAGATGTCCCGGGCTCAAATCATGCCCTGAAGATACGCCAGGGGGACAACCCCCGCACCGGAGAGCGCCGGTGGTCGTTTGTTGGAACTTCCTACAACTTTGACTCGGCAGCGGGTATCAATTACGATGTAGATCTTACCAGGCCGTTTGGTTCCCGCATAGTTATCAAATCCATGGCAGACGGCACTCCGTTCAGCCTTGAAAAGACCTACAAGGTTGGCCTCACCAGCTACCGCGCCAGCGGCGGCGGTGGCCTCCTCAAAGCCGCCGGAGTGGATTCTGACATGATAGAAGAGCGTACCCTGGCCCGCTATCCCGAGATTCGCAACATCCTCTACGACTACCTCATGGAAAACGGCACCCTTGAGCCCTACGCATACGGTGCAATCCTTGGGTCCTGGCAGTTTGTTCCGGAAAAGGCCCGGATCCAGATTCAGAAAGATATGGACCTCTTATTCCCGAGCAATCGTAACTAATTGATTTAATATTATTTAAATGATTACGCCCCGGCCAAACGACCGGGGCGTAATTGCTTAAAATGCTGATTATCAGGCTTATAGCTTTGCGATAACCTTCTTAAAAATCATTGTCATCTTGTCCGCAGCAGCGTCCGCGGCAGCCACAATGGCTTCGCCGTCTGTCACATAGTCATCGTCTTCTGTAGCATGTGCGACGTCCGTGATAACTGACATGCCAAAGACAGGGATGCTGCTATGCCTTGCCACAATGACCTCCGACGTTGTGCTCATACCCACGGCATCAGCGCCTATGGAACGGAAGTAGTGGTACTCTGCAGGAGTTTCATAGCAGGGACCTGTGCAGGCCACATATACACCCTTTCGAAGAACTATACCTTCCTTGGCTGCAACCTTTTCCGCAAGGCGGATAAGTGCGGGGTCATAAGGACGCGTCATGTCAGGGAAACGGGGACCGAATTCTTCCAGATTGGGGCCGATCAGCGGGTTGGGAAGCAGATTGATATGGTCCTTTATGATCATGAGGTCTCCCACGCGGAATCCAAGGTTGGTACCGCCGGCGGCGTTGGAAACAAACAGGTACTGGATGCCGATCACTTTCATCACACGGATGGGAAGGGTGACCTGAGTCATGTCATATCCCTCATAATAGTGGATACGGCCCTGCATGGCTATGACGGTTTTACCGCTAAGGGAGCCAACGATAAAGCTGCCCTTGTGCCCGATTGCGGTGGATACGGGGAAGCCCGGAATGTCCTTGTAGGGAATCTCAATGGGGTTTTCAATCTGGTCTGCAAGTTTTCCGAGTCCGGAGCCAAGGACTACGCCCACAGTGGGCTGAAGGTCTCCGATTTGTTTGCGGACATATGCTGCCGCTGCGTTTATGGTTTCTGGATAAGTCATAGTGTTTCAATCATTTTGCTGATGAGCTTTGTCATCTTGTCTGCCGCCAGGTTGGCTGCGGCTACAACATCGTCACCGTCGTTTTCATAGTCCTCAGCGTAGTCGTCGTGGGCTTCGTTGGTGATGACGGAAATGCCGAATACGGGAATTCCGCTGTGCCTTGCGACTATTACCTCAGGAACGGTGCTCATGCCAACGGCGTCTCCGCCAATGGCGCGGAAGTATTTATACTCCGCAGGAGTCTCGTATGAGGGACCTGTGTCCGCCACATAAACGCCCTTCTGCAGCGGGAAGCCAAGCTTTTTGGCAAGGCGCGTGGCAAGGCGGATAAGGGCCGGATCGTACGGGCGTGTCATGTCCGGGAAACGGGGGCCGTACTCGTCCATGTTGGGGCCGATGAGGGGGTTGGGAAGGAGGTTGATGTGGTCCTTGATGATCATGAGGTCACCAATGTGGAAGCCGAAGTTGATGCCTCCGGCAGCGTTGGAAACGAAAAGGTGCTTGATTCCCACGCCTATCATTACGCGGATGGGAAGCACAACCTTGTCCATTCCGTAGCCTTCATAGTAATGGATGCGGCCCTGCATGGCAATAACGGTTTTGCCTGCAAGCGTGCCTACAATGAAGTTTCCCTTATGGCCGATTGCCGTAGATACGGGGAAGCCGGGGATGTCCCGGTAGGGGATTGTAAGAGGGTTCTCAATGGCATCTGCAAGACGGCCCAGGCCGCTTCCGAGAACGATGCCGACCGCAGGCTGGAGCCCGCCCAAATGTTCTTTGACATAGGCGGTTGCGTCCTGGATGGTCTTGATTCTGACGTCCATGGTTATTAGAATTCTTCCTGATTGTCTTCTTCGCGGGGAGTGTACTGGCGGATAGGAGCATCGTGGAGAAGGTCGTGCATGATGTATTTCACGGCTTCCTGCAGGCCTTCGGAGAACTTTTCAAAATCTTCCTTGTAGAGGAAAATCTTATGCTTGTCGTAGGTGAAAGAGCCGTCACGTTCCGTGCGGCGCTTGCTTTCTGTAATGGTCAGGTAATAGTCGTTGTTGCCCTTCGTTGCTTTCACATCGAAGAAATACGTACGTTTGCCGGCACGGACGGGTTTTGAGTAAACGTCTTCCGAGCTCCGCTCCTGCGCGTGTCCGCGCTCAAAATCTTCATTGTACATAATGTCTTTCATTTAGTATTACTCACAAATGTAGGTAAATTCTCAAAAAAAAACTAACTTTGCGTGAAAATTATTGCTCACTGACAGACTTATGCTTAATCGTCGTATCCTTCGCATCAAAGCCTTCAAGGTCCTCTACGCCGCAGCGGAAAATCCGGACCTTTCCCTGAAGGAAGCGCTCGGCAGCCTTGACGCCTCGTGCGAGGCCTCAAGGGACCTTTATCTCTACATGATGGGCGTCATTCCCGCCCTCACCGCAGAGGCTGCCAGAAGGACAGAAGCCGCAAGGACAAAATTCAATCCCACCCAGGAGGAACTCAACCCCAACCTCAAATTCGTCAAGAATGCAGTATCGGCCCTGCTGGAAGCAGACCCGGACTTTGCCCGCCTGAATCAGTCGCGCCACTTCTCCTGGGCCCAGAACGATGCTTTCATCTTCAACCTCTGGGAAACCCTTAAATCGCGCGAATACTTCACTCGATACATGAATTCCACATCGTCCTCCCTCCAGGCCGATGTGAGCCTTTGGAAAACCGTCTTCACGGAGGAGTTCGAGGACAATGACGCCCTTGCCGCCATCCTGGAAGACATCTCCATCCACTGGGCCGATGATCTGGCTTACGCCCTTGGCGCCTGCATCCGCTCCCTTGACGGCATGGCCGTTACCGGAAGGTGGGACTTCCCTCCGCTTTACCAGAGCGACATTCTCAAAGCCCAGGGCAAGCAGGTGGACAGCGACTCTGACTTCGTCCACACGCTCCTTTCCGCCTCCTTCGGCCACAGGGAAGAGTATTCCAGGCTCATCAGCGCTTCCGTTTCCAAATGGAATCTGGACCGTCTCTGCATCAGCGACATAATCCTCATCTCCATGGGCCTCTCGGAGGCTGTCTCTTTCCCCGAAATCCCGGTGAAAGTGACCATCAATGAATACGTTGAAATTGCAAAATATTATTCTACACCCCGCTCAGGCGCGTTTGTGAACGGTCTTCTGGACCGCCTTGCAAAGCAGCTTGAAGCAGAGGGCAAAATTGTTAAATTATGAACGCTTTTACACTTCTTCAGGCCACAACCACGGCCGGACAGCAGGGCGGTGCCCTCCCTACAATCATCATGTTTGCCGCCATTATCCTTGTGATGTGGCTCTTCATGATCCGTCCCCAGCGCAAGCAGCAGAAGCAGCTCCAGGAATACCGCAACTCCCTCAAAAAGGGTGACAAAGTGGTCACCGTGGGAGGTATCTACGGGGAAATAATCGAAGTCAATGAAAAGACCGCCCTCATCCGCGTTGACGGAGATGTCAAGCTCCGCGTGGACAAGCAGGGCCTGGTTAAGGATTACTCTGAGACCAACCCTCAGTAACCGATGTCGCTGAGAGACCGTATCAAGATCCGTTTAGGAGGCCGGGAAAGGGAACTGGCATTTTTTGCCTTCTGCCTTTTTCTGGCTGTTGCGATATGGTTTGTCACAAATCTTTCAAAAGACTATTCCGGCACCCTCAGCGTGCCGGTAACTGCTGAATGCAGCATCGACGGTCACAGCAACCATTCTTCCAACACGGTACTGGTGAGCGCCCGCTGCCGCACAGACGGCTTCAGCCTTGTCAGGGAGCGCAGCAACGCGGAAAAAAAGGCCGTCGTAGTAAAGTTCGACAAGGCAGACATGAGGCGCACCGGTCCGGACACATGGTCCATATTCGGCAGTGCCAAGAACTCCTACATCAATCAGATGTTCGGCGAGGGAATCAGCCTTGAGGCTTTCATTACTGATACGCTCAGTTTTGTATTTGCCCCGCAAAAGCACAAGAAAGTGCCCGTGGACGTGCCTCTGTCGCTGCAGTGCCGTTCCCAGTACATGCAGAGCGGCCCTTTCAAGGCCATGCCTGATTCCGTTACAATTTACGGTGAGGACTCCCGTCTGGAAGCCATCGACAAGGTTACAACTCCACGCCTCAGTTTCACCGATGTAAAGGAATCCGTGCACGGCGTAGTAAAGATTAACCGGCCGGCAGGTGTTCGCATGTCCGTGGAGGAGGTCGCCTATGAGATCCCCGTGTCCCGTTACGTGGAGCTGCGCGGCACTTTCCCGGTTGAGGTTTGGAACGCACCCGCCGGGCACGAGGTGCAGGTTTATCCGCCCACCGCATCGGTGATCCTCCGCTGCACATTCCCTCTCTCAAAGGACCCCATGGCCTCTTTCAAGGTGTTCATCGACTACAAGGATTTCGCGGAATCAAAATCCGGGAAATGCGTCCCCAGGACACTCAAACTCACGAGCGGGGTACTTGACTGCCGCTTTGAGCCGGAGGTTTTCGACTGCGTTGAGGTCCTATGATAACTGTCCTTCTCACCGGAGGCATCGGCAGTGGAAAATCCGCCGTTGCCGCATTCCTTGAAAAGAGGGGAGTGCCGGTCTGGGACTCTGACTCTGCCGCCAAATCGCTTTATACGCCTTCCTTCCTGGACTCCGTTGAAAAAGAGTTCGGAAGGTCCTTCCGTGATGCGGACGGTGGGCTTGACCGGAAGGCTTTATCGGCCCTCATCTTTGCCGATGCTGCCGCCAGGGAAAGGCTGGAATCCATGCTTTATCCGGCGCTGAAAGAGGAGTTCCTGCGCTGGAAGGTCTCCCATTATGGCAAGCCGATGGTGGTGATAGAGAGCGCTATCGCCCTCTCAAAACCGCTTTTCCACGGTCTCTGGGATGCAGTTGTGCTGGTTGATGCCCCGGAAGATGTGCGCCTTGCCAGGGTTATGTCCAGGGATGGCTCCTCACGTGAGGCCGCCCTTTCGCGCATACGCTCCCAGGAACTGCCCTCCGGGGCCGATGCCGTCATCGTCAACGACAGCAGCCTAGAGAAGCTGGAAAACGCCGCCGCAGATGCGTTTTTCGGCAAAAATTCGTATATTTGTAAGCTATTAAACAGTTCATCAATGAAAACCGATCTTGCAAAAACTCTTTCTGTCCGTGGACAGCACGGCCTTTTCAATTATATAGCCCAGTCCCGCACTGGCGCCATCGTGGAAGCCTTTGAGGACAAGAAACGCTGCAATTTCAGCGCAAACGCCGGCATCACCACCCTGGAAGACATCTCTATCTACACTTCAGAGGGTGAAATGAAGCTCCGTGAAGTATTCAACAAGCTTCATGAGACTCTTGGAGATGCAGACGCTCCCGGCGCAAAGGCCAGCCCTGAAGAGCTCAAGGCCCTTTTTGCCAAGGCTGTTCCCAACTACGACGCAGACCGCTTCTATGTCTCTCACATGAAGAAGGTCGTGGAGTGGTACAACGCCCTCAAGAACTACGCCTCCCTGGACTTTGTCACTGACGAGGACCGCGAAGCAGAGGCTCAGGAATAATGCCCACCCTGCAGGTCATCACGCTGGGATGCTCCAAGAATACAGTTGACACGGAGCATCTGCTCTATCAGGTACGCGGATCATATGAGATAGTACCTGAAGGGGAAGACCGCCCGGTTGACGTGATGGCCATAAACACCTGCGGCTTCATTGGCGACGCCAAGGAGCAGTCCATCAATACCATTCTTGCCGCTGCAGAGCGGAAAAAAGCCGGCGCAGTGGGCCGGCTTCTTGTTTTTGGCTGCCTGTCCCAGCGCTATCCGGACCAGCTCCCCGGCCTTATCCCGGAGGTTGACGGATGGTACGGGGCAAGGGACCTGGACGGCATCATAAAGGCCCTGGGCTGCGCTCCTGACCATTCATCGGCCCATCTCAGAAAACGTACGGAGAAGCTTCCGTATGCGTATCTCAAGATTTCCGAGGGCTGTGACCGCCGCTGCTCCTACTGCGCAATTCCCTTTATCCGCGGAGCGCATCGTTCCGTACCCATGGAAAAACTTGTAGCAGAGGCTGAGTCCCTTGCTGCGGAAGGCGTCAGGGAATTGATAATAATCGCGCAGGATACAACTTACTACGGCCTTGACATTTACCGCAGGCGCGCCCTGGCGGAGCTTTTGGAGAAGCTTTCCGCCGTGGAGGGCATCGAGCGCCTCCGCATCCATTATTCCTACCCGCAGGACTTCCCGGAGGACGTCCTTGATCAGATGGCAAACAATCCCAAGGTGTGCCGCTACATGGACATTCCCCTTCAGCATATTTCCGACAAGGTATTGGAGGCCATGCACAGGGGAGTGGACGGCGCATGGACGCGTGCCCTTGTGCGCAGGATGCGGGAAAAGGTGCCGGGGCTGGTGCTCCGTACCACCTTCATAGTGGGCTTCCCCGGAGAGGGGCCGGCGGAATTCAAGGAGCTCATGGCTTTTGCGGCCGATGCTCTTTTCCAGCGGATGGGTGCTTTCGCCTATTCGGAGGAGGAAGGGACCTGGGGTGCGGAGAACCTCCGGGACAGCGTCGCCCCAAAGACCAAAAAAAGCAGGCTCGCTAAGCTCATGGAGCTTCAGCGTGGCATATCACTTGCATATAACCAATCCCGGATCGGAAGCGTGGAAAAAGTGCTTGTCGATGCCTTCTCGGACGGAATTCTCGTCTGCAGAAGCGAGTTCGAAAGCCCGGAGGTGGATGGAGAGATCCTAGTCAAGTATTCGGCCCAGGCCTTTGGCGGAGCGGCACCTGAATCCCTGGTAGGGGAGTTCATCACCGTCCGCATCACGGCCTGCGACGAGTACGACCTTACAGCGGAGGTATTATGAAAGCTAAAATGATTATCGCGGCGGCTGCCGCAACGCTTCTGGCGGCTTGCTCACCGGAAACTTACAGCATTTACCTTGACGTGCGCCAGCCGTCGGCCTCAGGCATCGACCTTGGACGCAAATCTATGGCCATAGTCTATATGGATGGCCCTTCAAAGGTGGATTCCCTGCTGGGAGCCGTGTCCGCCGCTTCTTTGGCGGAGGCTCTGGAGAAGGATTATTTCGATGGGCAGGAGGCCATCGGCATGTACGCATATCCGACTTCGGACACCGTGACGGTGGAAACCATGCGCAGCCTCATCATGGACACTGGGGAAGACGTTGTCTTTCTCCTTAAATCGGCGGTGGACCGGCCGGCTACAATTTCCAACAACCCTTACCAGAAGGCCACCCATCCGGATTCCGCCTATGTCTGCATGGCCGATGTTCCCGTCCGGGTCAATCTCTATGTCTATGACAGCATGGGCCGTGACACCGTCCGTGTGTTCAGCGGCAAGACAACCGCCCCGGCGGCCGTTTTCAACAGCGGAATCGCCCCTCAGGAGGTGCTGGAAGACCAGCTCCGCTCACGCGTACCCGGAATTTCCGGAGAGGCCATCGGCAGTAAGATATCCACTCGCTTCACCGCCGGCTGGAGCACGGAGTCCTTCACCTTCTACTGGTTCGATGACATGTACGCTGAACAGTGGTTCTCCGCAATCATGAAGGCGCAGGAAGGCAAGTTTGCCGATGCTGTCACCGGTTTTGAGCCTTTCCTCAAAAAAGGTAACTTCAAGGCAGCTCACGCGTGTTACAATATTGCAATGTGTTTCTACCTTCTGGGAGACCTCGACCTCTCCATGAAATGGCTGGATGAGGCCGATAAACTGGAGAATGTCTCCAGGACCGGAGCTCTTCGAAGAAGGATAATCAACCACTTGCAAAAGTGACGGAAAAAGAGTAAATTTGTGGACGTGCAAAAATCTTAAAAACCAAATAAATTATGGCTAATATCAATCTCAGAAAGTATGGCATCACCGGTGTGAAGGAAATCCTTTACAACCCCACCTACGAAGTCCTTTACAATGAAGAGACAAAACCAGGTCTGGAAGGCTTTGACAAGGGTCAGGTAACTGAACTCGGTGCCATCAACGTGATGACAGGTGTTTACACCGGCCGTTCCCCTAAAGACAAGTACATCGTTTACGACAACACCACCAAAGAAGGCAAGCCCGGCGAAATCTGGTGGACCACTGATGGCTATCCCAACGACAACCACAAAATGAGCGTCGCCACCTGGAAGGTGGTCAAGAAACTGGCCCAGAAGCAGCTCAGCGGCAAGCGCCTTTTTGTTGTGGACGGTTTCTGCGGCACCCACAAGGACACCCGCATGAAGATCCGTTTCATCATGGAGGTTGCATGGCAGGCCCACTTCGTGACCAACATGTTCATCCGTCCCAAGAACCAGAAGGAATTTGACCAGGAGCCTGATTTCGTAGTTTACTGCGCTGCAAAGGCAAAGGTGGACAACTACAAGGAGCTGGGTCTCCGTTCGGACACCTGCGTCGCCTTCAACGTCACTTCCCGTGAGCAGGTTATCCTGAACACCTGGTACGGCGGCGAAATGAAGAAGGGTCTCTTCTCCATGATGAACTACTATCTGCCTCTGAAGGGCATTGCAGCAATGCACTGCTCCGCCAATACGGACATGAACGGTGAGAACACCGCCATCTTCTTCGGTTTGAGCGGCACCGGAAAGACCACTTTGAGCACCGATCCCAAGCGTCTCCTCATCGGTGACGACGAGCACGGCTGGGACAACAAGGGCGTCTTCAACTTCGAGGGCGGCTGCTACGCAAAGGTCATCAAGCTTGACAAGGAGTCTGAGCCCGATATCTACAACGCAATCCGCAGGGACGCTCTCCTTGAGAACGTAACCGTAGATGCTAACGGCGTAATTGACTTCAATGACAAGAGCGTCACTGAGAACACCCGCGTAAGCTATCCTATCTATCACATCGACAAGATCGTCCGCCCGGACAGCCACGGCCCCGCAGCCAAGCAGGTCATCTTCCTCAGTGCCGATGCCTTCGGCGTGCTGCCTCCTGTATCCATCCTTACTCCGGAGCAGACCAAGTACTACTTCCTTAGCGGCTTCACCGCCAAGCTTGCAGGTACAGAGCGCGGCATCACTGAGCCCACTCCCACCTTCTCCGCCTGCTTCGGCCAGGCATTCCTTGAGCTGCATCCTACCAAGTATGCAGAGGAGCTTGTGAAGAAGATGAAGAAGAGCGGTGCCCGTGCATACCTGGTGAACACCGGCTGGAACGGCACTGGCAAGCGCATCTCCATCAAGGACACCCGCGGCATCATCGACGCCATCCTCAGCGGCGCCATCGACAAGGCTCCCACCAAGATGATCCCTTACTTCAACTTCGAAGTTCCCACCAAGCTCGAAGGTGTTGACACCGGCATCCTTGATCCCCGTGACACCTACGCCAAGCCGGAGGAATGGGAAGTCAAGGCCAAGGACCTCGCAGGCCGCTTCATCAAGAACTTCAAGAAGTACGAGTCCAACCGCGCCGGCAAAGCCCTCGTCAAGGCCGGCCCCAAGCTCTAGACTTCTTTGAGCGCAAGCTAGTTGCAACCGTGTTTTGTAACTAGCTTATTTTTAGCTATTTATCAAAAGTACCCGGGTACCAAGGTACCTGGGTACTTTGCTTAAACACCTGAATAACAACCAGTTACAAATCACGCTTTGGGCGTACAGTACAGTGCACGTATCTACTAGAATGCCAGACC
>Ga0310690_10002992_pt1 | contig 26313 bp, 4 predicted proteins | sample AusTroGonzalo_MG_2_FD_207661 | JGI IMG/M metagenome (GOLD analysis project Ga0310690, IMG submission 207661) | Bovine rumen microbial communities from tropical cattle in Woodstock, Queensland, Australia - Gonzalo_04 (v2) (version 2) | ecosystem: Host-associated > Mammals > Digestive system >...
GCTTTGTGCCGATGTACATCACGCCGCGGCTGGGCCGGATCTGTTTCGGGGAACCGGTCCGGTACGATCCCGACGCGCCGGACGATGAGGAGCGGGCACGCATCTGCATGGCGATGATGGATGGGATCACGGACCTGGCGGTGGCCCTGCCGCCGCATGCCGTCATCCCGTATCCGAACATCCCCAAGGACCAGTATCCGATGAATAAGCTCAACAAATGAAAATTCCGGAAGCCTGCAAAGCTTCCGGGATTCCTTTTGCCAATTAATGGCTATTATCCGGCCTGGACAGCAGTCAACGCGATCGTGTTGACGATGTCCTGCACGCTGCACCCGCGGGACAGGTCGTTGCAGGGGCTGGCAAGCCCCTGGAGAACAGCGTAGCACTCGGCGCCGCCGATGCGCTGGGTGATCTTGTAGCCGATGTTCCCGGCCTGCAGGTCGGGGAAGATGAGGACGTTGGCGCGTCCGGCGACGGGGCTTCCGGGGGCTTTCGACATCCCGACCTCCGGCACCAGCGCCGCATCCAGCTGCATCTCGCCGTCCAGGAGCAGGTCAGGCGCCAGCCGGTGGGCGATCCCGACCGCTTCACGCACCTTGTCCACCAGCTCGTGCTTTGCGCTGCCCTTCGTGGAGAAGGAGAGCATCGCCACGCGGGGCTCTTCGATCCCGCACAGGACGCGGGCAGTATCCGCGGCGGAGATGGCGATCTGCGCCAGTTCCTCCGCGGTCGGGCAGGGTACGACCACGCAGTCGGCATAGACCAGCAGTCCGTTCTCGCCCAGGTCCGGGTTGGGGCAGTTCATCAGGAAACTCGAGGAAACGATGCGGATGCCCGGCTTTGTTTTGATCACCTGCAGCGCGGGCCGCAGCATGTCGCCCGTGGTATGGACGGCGCCGGAGACCAGGCCGTCGGCGTCCCCGGACTTGACCATCAGCATGCCGAAGTACATGGGATCGACAGCCAGCCGGCCGGCGTCCTCCCGGCTCAGGCCCTTTGCCTTGCGCAGCTCATAGAGCAGGTCGGCATAGGGGGCAGCCTTCGGGCTGGTTGCGGGATTGATCAGTTCGATTCCGCCCAGATCCGTCCCGGTGTCTTCCGCGGCGGAGCGGATCTTCTCCGGGTCTCCCAGGAGGACAGGGATCGCAATGCCCTCCTTCAGGACTTTGGCTGCCGCCTGTACCGTACGGGGCTCGTCGCCCTCGGGCAGCACGATGGTCTTCCTGTTCCGGCGGGCTTTTTCCCAGACCTTTTCAATCATGCTCATCTTCTTATCCTCCCGTACGATCAGAATGTAATGCCTTCAAAGCCCTGCCAGACCGGCTTTCCGCTGTAGGTCAGGGCTTTTTTCTGCCCGCGGAGCACCTTCAGCACGGAAAGTGCCAGCGCTTCCTGCTCCAGCTCCCCGGGATAGACGTGGATCGGCGCGATCCAGCCGCAGCGATCCTCGATTCCCGCGCGGATATCGTCAAAGCGCATCAGGCCGCCGGTGAGCAGGATGGCGTCCACCCTGCCGCACAGCACGGCGCTCATCTCGCCGATGTTTTTGCAGACCTGGTAGATCATCGTGTTCCATACCAGGGTCGCCTTTTTGTCCCCCTGGTCCACCAGGGCGTGGATCGTGTCCGAGTTTGACGTGCCGAACAGGCTGACGAAGCCGCCGGCCCGGGAGCACATCCGCCGCACCTCGTCCGCAGGATGGTCCTCCAGGTAGTCCAGCAGCGCCAGCACCGGCACATAGCCGATGCGGGTCGGGGAGAAGGCGCCTTCCCCGTCGGCTCCCATGTTGCCGTCGATCATCTTTCCGTATTCGTGCGCGCCGACCGTCACGCCGCCGTCGATGTGGGCGACGATAAAGCGGCAGTCCTCATAGCGCCTGCCCATGGCTTCGGCGTGGGCTTCCGCCACCGCCTTCTGGTTCAGCACATGGGAGTGGCCGTAGCGAAAAATGCCGCGGATGCCGGTGAGACGGGCATAGTCGCAGTATTCATCCACATTGGTCGGGTTCAGGGTATAGGCGGGGCGGGGGTAATCCTGGATAAACCGCCAGGCCAGCAGGACGCCGAGCTTGGCCGCGTGCTCGCTGCCGCCGACCGCGGCAAGCGTATCGTCATACAACTTCCTGTCGATGACCGTCACGCCGCTGGGCTGGGTGCAGGCGCTGCCGCCGCGCCCGACGACCACGTCGATGGAGGCAGGATCGATCCCGCCCTCCTTCAGCATGTCCAGGAGCACTTCATAGCGGAAGGGGACCTGGTCGTTCACATGCGGGTATTGCAGCAGGACCGGCGCGTCGTGGAAACGGCTTTCCTCAAACACGGAGGTTTCATTTTCAAAAACGCTGATCTTGGTGGAGGTCGATCCCGGGTTGATGATCAGGAGCCTGTACTTCTCTTCCATGCTCATTCTCCATTCGTGTATAATGGATACAATATAGCACGAATAGGTTGCCGGCACAACTGTCTGAATGATATAATAGCTCCAGCAACCAAAGGAGAAAAAAGATGGATCGGATCATTCGGCATGGCAGCGGCGGAAAACGGCGGATCACGGCGATTCTGCTGGTTTTTCTGGTTGCGCTGACCGGTACAGTCCATGCGGAGTCCATCGGCGGGGAGAAGGACCATCCCTGCATCCGGATCACGACGGAAGAGGGGCAGCCGATCCTGTCCCGGAAGGAATATGTCCCTGCGGAGATCCGGGTGTTCAACTGCGACGCGGCGTATGAACTGACCGCGGAGGGCGGCATCCGGGTCCGGGGCAATTCGACCGCCGAACAGGGGGACGAGAAGCCCTACCGGATCAAGTTCACGGAAAAGCAGAACCTGCTGGGACTGCATGATGGGAAGAAATACAAAAGCTGGGTCCTGCTGCGCGCCTATGAAAACCTGGCGACGGATTACATGGCGTTCCACCTGGCGAAAGCCATCTTCGGGGGAAAGTATTACAGCAGCGATTCCTGCTACGTCAACCTCTACATCAACGACGTATACCGGGGAATCTACGTGCTTTGCGAGCAGAGCCAGGCGGCAAAAGGCCGGATCGACGTATACGAACCCCATGAGGACGAGACGGGGATCGAAATCGGATACCTGCTCGAGATGGACAACTACCCGGACCCGGACGACCATCCGTTTTTCGAGATCCCATCCCGGTCGGCGGTGGAAGATATCGCCGGAACGAAGCGCATCCTCCCGGACCGGGCATACAGCATCAAGAGCGATACGGTCTCCCAGGACCAGAAGACCTTTATCCGGAAATACCTGTCCGGGGTTTTCAGCATCCTGTATGAAGCGGCGGAGAACGGCTGCCCGATGATGCTCAGCGAGGACCAGCAGGCGGTCCCGGCGGAAGGAGTATATGAAACCCCACTGGAGGCCGTCAGCTCGGTGATTGACCTGGAATCGCTGGCAAATATGCTGATTCTGGAGGAACTGATCCAAAATTACGACGTGGGCATGGGAAGCTTCTTCATGGCGGTGGACTTCTCCCCGGAGAGCCGATATCCTAAACTGACCTTCCTGAGCCCGTGGGATTCCAGCTGGGCTTATTCCGAGCCGCCGGACGGCGGTTATTACGCGTCCACGTTCCAGAAAAAACTGACGGGCTACGACCCGTCCAATCCCTGGTATATCCTGGCGATGAAGATCGACGGCTTCCGGGAAATCGTACAGGAGAAATGGCACGGGCTCGCCGAGAACGGAGTGCTGGAGGAAACGGTTCGTCAGGTGGAAAAGGACTGCGAGGCCCTTTCCGGCGACCTGGGGCCGGAAGGCGGCGCCCGGATCGAACTGGCCCGGGGGATCGCGGATTACGTGCGCGCCCGGATCCAATGGCTGAACGGGCAGTGGATGGCTGAATAATCCGGTATAGTTTGTCAGCGATACCGATATATATTTTATCATTGTTAATTTACAAAAACATAAGTAACTATTCGGCGGATAAAGCGAAGGTATCTGTACTCTAAAAACAGTACAAATACGTTGAAAATGCTTGATTCCAAAGCAAATGAATGGTAAGATAAAATGAAATGGCAAACGGAAACACGCTTGCTCAGATGTAACTATTCAAACAAATCCTGTAACCGTTTTTCTCGATATTCTTTCCCCGGGAAAGACCGGAAACAAAAGGAGCCAGAACATGAAAAAGCAACTGCAGAAGATCCTTTCCATCCTGTGCACCTGCGCAATGCTGCTGAGCTATCTGCCGGCACCTGTCTATGCAGGTGAACTGCTGCCTGAAGAAACCTACGCGGCAGAAGAGCAGCCTGCAGAAGAGCAGCCTGCGGAGGAACAGCCTTCCGAAGAACCGCAGGAAGCGGGGGAGGAACCCAGGGAAGAGGAGCCTGCAGGGGAACCGTCTGACGGGGAAGAGTTCCAGGAACTGCAGCCGGCGGAAACGCAGCCGGTGGAAGAGGACCAGGAGGACCAGCTCCCGGAATACCCCACGGTTGCGGTCGGAAAGGAAACGGGCGGAATCCTTCACCGCGGAGAGACCAAAGGGCTCAATGTCCAGTCCGGCAGGTACGGGGACGTACGGTTTATCCTGACGCTGGACCTGGATCCGGAAGCGGAAAACACCGTCCGGGTGACCTTCGACGACCGGGAAGTTTTTCTGGCCCGGCAGGATGAAGACGGCCACATCTACACCTTTGTCCGGCCGTTCCGGAAAGACGAAAACTTCATAATCACCCTGACTGCGGAAAATGAGACGGAATACACTTTCCGCAGCGAGATGGTTCCCAAGGAAACGGAAGAAATAACAAAACCCGAGGAAGCTGCAGAAGCAGAAGAACCTGAAGAAACCGGAGAAGAAGCAGGGAAGGAGCAAAACGAGGAACCCCGGGTAGAATCCACAGGGGAAACCGATCAGGACGAGACAGAAGAAACAATACCGGGAGAAACAATACCGGAAGAGACTGAGACTCCTTCTGCCGATACCGAACCGGAGGCAACGAACGAAACCGAACAGTCCGGGACAGAAGAAGCAACTGAGCAACCCCAGGAAACCGAAACCGTCACGGAGAGCCCGGAGCCTGCGATCACGGCGGCAGTCGCTCCCGGTGAATCCTGGAGCGGCGTGCTGAAAAGAAAAACCGATACGATCCTGAAGCTGGAGCTCACGAGCTCCGGGACGGTCCATATGCTGCTGGAAGGAAGGCATGTCTGGGCCAGTGTCCGGAAGGACGACGAACCGGTGGATAGTCCTCAGAAGCAGGCGACCGATCCGGAAACGGACCGGACTGTGATCTCCTGGGCCGCGGACGCGGGAGATTATCTGATCTCGCTGGGCCTGAATGAAGAAAAAGCCATGATGGCACGGGTGACCGTGACCTTCATGGATGAACAGGGCTACGAGGAATGGGTGCGCCTGAACACTCCCGAACCGGAGGAGGAAGAAGAACCGGAAGAGGAACCTGCGGAAGAGATCCGGAGGGAATACACCTGCACCGTTCCCGGAGCGCAGGACATCGAGCTGACCGAGATCCTCAGCACCCTGGGGATTACGGAAGACACTGCGGAGTTCATCCGGGGAGTCGAGTCTGTCAGCGTTTCAAATCCGGACCTGTTCAGCCTGACCGAGACAGAAACCGGATGGACCTTCCGGGCTGTCAAGGCACCCGAGGCGGAAGAAAACATCTCGATCCATATGCTGAACGGCAATGAATATATCATAACTGTGGCAGCTACAGGCACCACGGAAATCAGCACAGAAGACGACACGGCCGTGATCAGTACGGTGAACGACCTGTTCCTGCCGGAGGAAGCGAGCGCATCCGTCGAGATGATCCCGGACGGGCAGGACCAGGAAGTGATCGAAGCCGTCCAGGACAGCAGCGCGGAGACGGAGGAGGAGACTGCCGCCTACCAGGCGTTCAGCATTGAACTGGAGAACGTGGAAACCGCGGAGTATGAAGGCTTCGATGTCACGGTCAACCTGGAGGAGGACCTGGCCGGCAAAGACTTCCAGCTCTATCTGGTCCAGGACGGAAACGCCACGGACATCACCGATACCCTGCAGCTGAACAGCGAGACAACGGAAGACGGATATGAAAACGTCACGGGTTTCAGCTTCACCACGGAGGAATTCGCGGAATTTGTTCTCACCTATACCCTGGCCACCTACTACACCACCTTTGACGGAAAAACCTTCGAGATCGACCTGAACTACGATTCCAAATCCGGTGTCCCGGAGAATGCTGAACTGAGGGTCCGGGAGATCCTGCCGGAAGACGAGGAATACGAAACCTATTACAACCAGGCGGTCAATACAGTCGGCCTTCCGGACAACACAGAAGAAGAAAACGGAACGGCACAGGATTGCTATGCCCGTTTCTTCGACATCGAGATCTGGGCCAATGAGCAGAAGATCCAGCCCAATAATACCGTATCCGTATCCATCCGACTGGCAGACCTGCCGGAAGTATCCAATGAAGAGATCACGGTCGTCCACTTCGACGAAGAAGAAGGCCCGGTCGTGATGGCTACGGAAGCCACAGCAGAAGCGGATGTTCAGTTTGAAACGAATTCGTTCTCGGTTTACGGTGTTGTGGTTATGCCTGCGCAGCCTCAGGGGGTAACCGACCTGGGAGGAAGAACGTTTACTATCAACCAGAATGGCCGATATATGACATCGACAGTTTATACCAGCGGTAATACATCAAGGTTTGCAAACAGCGGGAATGTAAATGATGCTGCCACATGGCAGTTTGAAGCCACTGATGTATCCGGAGAATATAACATTTTTACAGCTGACAGGGAGGGCAATAAACAGTATATAAATCTGAACACTCATGGAGATAGTTATGCGGACGCAGTACTGAGCAATACAGCTCAGGCGTTTACAGTCAGCAAAAACGAAGATGGTACATACACATTTACCACTACAAAAAAGGGAAAAACATTTCATCTGAGAGAGATAAGCCAGGGCAGTGGGTTTACCGGTGACCTGAATCTGGAGAATCCAGCCGGTTTGTCTCTCGATTTCACACAGGAAACTATATCGGCTGATAAAAAGTACATGGTTCTGGTCAAAGATAACGGTAAATACTATATTGTCAACAATGATGCTACATTAACGGAAGTGGATTTTGTTCTAAGTGAAAACCCATGGAGTGTTGTTGTTGAAGAACCCATGATGTGGACGACTGAACGATCAGGTGATAATGCACATTTGTACTATAACAGTGAAGCAACAGGTTTTCAGACCAATCTGATTGCATCTGACTATTATCGTCGCTATCTTGATCCGAGCATTCAGGAGGCCTGGCTACAGGAACAGTCATCTGACGCAAGTCTGGATAGTTATGTAACAGTAACAGAAGACGGCACATTTACCAGTGAAGGTGAAACGATACATACAAATCACATTAATAATCCATGGGATCGTGTGGATGTGCTGAATGCTACAAACCTGAAAGTAAATGGTGATACTATTTCATCCAATGATGGCGTGTATTATCTCGCTATTCAACGAGATGCAGCGGGGACACCGGTCAGACTTAAAGGTGGAGAAACAGATCCGAATAAAGCCGCCCATTTTGCTTTTGCCGAAGCTGCCAAGGTACCGGAAGGCCTTCACAGCGTGCACTCTGTCGATCATATAGATCTTTCAATTTCAGGTACTGCAAGCGTCAGAGTGCCATATGCTTATGGGAAATACTATGATAAAAATGGTAACGAAATACTGAGCATTACAGATAATACGAAGGTCCTTCTGGGCGAAGCGCAGATCTATAAGGCAGATGAAAATGATAATCCGCTTGAGATCACCGCAGAAAATATAAAGCGTGCAGTTATTACCGCACATGATCAGAACCATAATGAACTGCATAATGTCTTCTATGTTTCCGGTTACTCCCAGAATGCCATTACTGAATATAGCACATCTCAGATTCGTATTGACGGAAGATTCCTGGTTTCTGATCTTAGGGGGACAGATTTTGAGACTCTTGATGACGCCAGGTACTATGGTTATGGCAGGGAGGTAGATACTGACTACGTAAGACAAGTTCGCGACCAAAGAAAAGCGAATGCAATTGAATATACAGTTACTGTTACGAAACCAGTGACTTTTTATCTGGTACACCCTGAGAATAAAGATCAGGTACTGTATGATTCTGAAGGCAACATTATGACAGTGACTGTCGATGTGGCTTTTTCCGGATCTTTTAACTACTGGGATAAAGACAAAACAGAGAAAAACGACGGAAATGAATGTCCACCTCTTCAGAACAATTCCGATTGGGAGGACGGTGATATTCCCAATCACAACATGAGTGGTATGGACTTTAAGCTTGACGGAACAGCAGATGATACATCTCCAATAGTTGCTGTTGAAATAGGTAAGGTTATTTTGGATAATAACGGTAACCGTCTTGATATCAAGATTCCTGCAACCTACAAATTTGATATCTATGAGAATCGGCAAGCTAACCGGAATGGTGTTGCGGAAGTAAATGTCAATGCTTACTCATCAGAGCCTGACATGTCTTTATACAATGGGTATAACTTGCTTCGAACAAAAACAGTTACAGTTAATGACGAAGACTATGGCTTTGCTTTGACCTATGATTATAATGTTACGGATGCGATGTACTATATAGTTGAGCGAAGCGATGACGAATTGACGAAGACCGTAACAGATGATAATGACAGAAAGTGGACATTCGTAAAAACGTACATTGAGACAGAATACGTCCGCCGTGGAAATAATTACGATGATAAGGATCAATATCCGAGTCCGGTACACCTGACAAAGGATTATACACTGGAAACTGATGGAACCAATGGATTCAGAAGTATACCTGAAGTTGTCGGGAATTTTACCAATTTGAAAAATGAACCCAAGAAGGAAACCTTCCTGGAATTCTTCGTTTATAATGTGTATGAACCGAAGAAATACCCGGTATATATCAAAAAAACAGGCGATGGAAACCCCAATGCCGAAACAGGACTGGCCGGAGCAGAATTTGATCTTTATGGTCCGTATACAACAGAAGAAACAGGAATCTCAGGTTTCAATCCCAAGCAAACCGAAAAGAAGATCAATCAAGCATCCATCGTAACCACGACAAGTATTGTAAAAGTCGGTGACCTTTCAGACGGTATCTATTATCTAATTGAAACAGTAGCACCGACGAATCATTGCCTGCTGGAAGATCCGATTATCATCACTGTTGACTCACGTGCAGAAATGACTAATCCAGTCAATGTGATTACAAGCGATGAAGCAGATCATGTTTATATAACAGAAGATGCAGAAGGCGAAGAACTGGATGAACCGTATTATCAGCTGAACGTTGTTGATACAGAGATCACAGAAATCTCAGTGACAAAGACGTGGGATGATGCAGAAAACCAGGATGGCATGCGTCCACAGACAGTTGTCTTCGAACTGTATAAGAACGGAGCAAAGGTTGATGGCTCGGAAATTACGCTGAATGGGGCTGCGGATGAAGGTGAAGCTGCATTCAGAGAAACAGAAGCTTGGAAAGCGACATGGTCCGAACTGGATAAGTATGCGAACGGGACACAAATAAACTATACAGTACAAGAAGTTGTGGTACCGGATAATTACACGGTTGATTACGGTAAAGATGGAGAAACGGTACTGACATATGCCAGCAACGGCGGAACGATAACGAACAGGCATATACCGGAAATGACATCTGAAACCATTACAAAGGCCTGGGAAGACGGGGACAATCAGGATGGTATTCGTCCGGAAAGTGTAGAGGTTGTACTAACAGGAACAGCTGGTACGGGCTATCGTGTTGAGTACAAGGTTACGCTGAACGGGGAAGCAGATGGAACAGCCCCAACAACAGCAGGTGGGTACGAGAGCGCAGCGTGGACAGCGACATTTGTCAATCTGCCGAGGTATTACCAGGGGACATTGATCACCTACAGCTATTCTGAAACACCGACAAGCGTCATCACTGGAACCGATGGTCCCGGAACATATGCATACAGCTGGAATGGCAACACAGTAACGAACCGGCATACACCGGAAACGATCACAAAGACCATTGTGAAGGCTTGGGACGATAGAGAAAACCAGGATGGTATTCGCCCAGGCAGTGTAGAAGTAGTGCTGACGGGAACAACCGGGACGCATACGGATGTGTACAAGGTTACGCTGAATGGGGAAGTAGATGGAACAGTCCCAACAACGGCAGCTGGGTATGAGAGTTCAGCGTGGACGGCGACGTTTGTAAATTTGCCGAAGTATTACCAGGGGACATTGATCACCTATAGCTATTCAGAAACGCCGACAAGCGTCATCACAGGAACCGATGGCGCTGGAACCTATGCATACAGCTGGAATGGTAACACAGTCACGAACAAGCATACACCGGAGACGATCACAAAGACCATTGTGAAGGCCTGGGACGATGGAAAGAACCAGGATGGTATCCGGCCGGATAGTGTGGAAGTCATGCTGACGGGAACAGCCGGTACGGACTACCGTGTTGAGTACAAGGTTACGCTGAACGGGGAAGCAGATGGAACAGCCCCAACAACAGCAGGTGGGTACGAGAGCGCAGCGTGGACAGCGACATTTGTCAATCTGCCGAAGTATTACCAGGGGACATTGATCACCTACAGCTATTCTGAAACACCGACAAGCGTCATCACCGGAGCCGATGGCGCTGGAACCTATGCATACAGCTGGAATGGTAACACAGTCACGAACAAGCATACACCGGAAACGATCATAAAGACCATTGTGAAGGCCTGGGACGATGGAGAGAACCAGGATGGTATCCGGCCGGATAGTGTGGAAGTCATGCTGACGGGAACAGCCGGTACGGACTACCGTGTTGAGTACAAGGTTACGCTGGATGGTACAGCAGAGACAACGGTACCGACGACAGCGGATGGCTATGAATGTGCCGGATGGACTGCAAAGTTTGTGAACCTGCCAAAGTATCATGAAGGCACAGAAATCACCTATAGATATTTGGAGACGCCGACAGATGCTATCACCGGAACCGATGGTCCCGGAACTTATGCATACACATGGGAAGGCAACACAGTCACGAACAAGCATACACCGGAGACGATCACAAAGACCATTGTGAAGGTTTGGGACGATAGAGAAAACCAGGATGGTATCCGCCCGGACAATGTGGAAGTTGTACTGACGGGAACAGCCGGTACGGACTACCGTGTTGAGTACAGGGTTACGCTGGATGGTACAGCGGAGACAACGGTACCGACGAGCGTGGGCGGTTATGAAAGTACCGGATGGACAGCAACGTTTGTGAACCTGCCAAAGTACCATGATGGCACAGAAATCGCCTATAGCTATTCGGAGACGCCGACAGATGTTATCACCGGAACCGATGGCCCCGGAACCTATGCGTACATATGGGAAGGCAACAAGGTCACAAACAAACATACACCCGAGAAGACAAGCATCAGTGTAACGAAAGCATGGGATGATCAAGAAAACAAATGCGGTGTGCGTCCGGATAGCGTGACATTTGCATTGTATGCGGATGAAACCCTTGTGAAGGGTTCTGAAATTATCCTTAACGGTGTAATAGATACAGAAGAAAAAGACTTCAAAGAAACCGCTGCATGGGTAGCGACATGGTCAAATCTGTCAAAATATTCTTATGGATTTGAGATTTCATATACTGTCAAGGAAACATCTGCTACAGATGTATGCTATTCTGTAAGCTATGGAGATGAAACATCCACATCTGTTGAGAATGGCGAAACAATTACAAACAGCATTAAAACTACTTCTTTGACGATCGATAAAACAATTATTTCTCCGGTCCCGACGGACAGTGACGATAAACAGTTTCACTTTACAGTTGAAGTGAAGAAACCGAATGGGACAGAGAATGGAATACCGATCACGGGAACGTACGATAGTAATCTGCTCGATAGTAATGGTAACAAGATTACTTATACATTTATTGAAGGTAAAACGACTGTTACGACAACCGGCACGCAGTCGATAACGATTTCCGGCCTGCCTCAAGGGGCAATCTATACCGTCACAGAAGCCACTGATCCTGATTTTGAAGTGACAGAGCCAGAGGCTGGTACGGTCGACAATACTTATAATCAATCCGATATTGATACGACCGGCAATACATATAGTCAATCCGGTACGCTGGGAGAAATAACTGCGACAGCAGGATTTTTAAACACCCGAAAAACCGGCAGCCTGAAGATTACCAAGAGCCTGCAGGGCAAGGATGGGGATGCGGCTCCGAGTGAAGCAAAAACATATCCGATCAAGGTCACAACAATTATCGGTGACATCACCTATTACGTAACATACAATGAGACGACCGGCCAGTATGAACTGACAACCACAGACACGGAATTGAGTGTGACCAGCGGGGTGCCTCTGACCATTGATAACCTGCCTGTCAGCAATGGCGGAACAGCGCTTGTTTATAAAGTTGAAGAAGTCAACCTGGATGAAGTTGAAATTGCAGGCTATACGAATGTGACTGTTGACAATGTCACGGTGGAAAGCAAGGATAATATCACGCTTGGCACGGATACAGCAGCCGGCGCTAACCTGGTTAATGTGTATGAACTGACCAGACTGACTATAAGCAAAGCGATGAACGTCGGTTCATCCAATGAGGATTTCAGCTTTACGGTTGAGGTAAAGAAGGGTGAAACGCCGTACAGTGGAACAGCGTGGCTGAATAAAGAAAAAACAGATGAGAAAGCGATAACATTTGACGAGCGCGGCAGGTATACCGCGACTGTACGGGCAGGGAACAGCATCACGATTTACGGCCTGCCTGCAGGGTGTTCCTATACTGTTAAGGAGCAAGACAAGGAAGGCTATCTCCTTGTATCTGTCGATGGAGATACGGCCAAGAAGGAATCTTCCGGAACGATCAGTGAAACCGAAAGCACAGCAGCTTTTGTGAACAGGGAAGTTGTGGATGTTTCGGTCGATAAAGCCTGGCTGAACAGCGACGGTACTGCGTTGGATTGGCCAGATAATGCAATTGTAACCGTAGCACTCATGAACGGCACAACGGAGGTTGATACCTGGAATCTGGACGGAACAGCTGAGGATCATAAGCATCATACCTTTGCGAACCTTGATAAGTATGATGCTGAAGGCAAGGAAATATCCTATACAGTGGAGGAAACCAATGTAACGTTCACTGACAAAAATGATTATAACGTTACAGTGGATAATAGTACTCAAAACATGTTCCATATCACCAATGAGCTAAAGCCCGGCGCGCTCAAGGTTACCAAAGCGGTCACTGTCGATAGTGCTGATTTAAGTGGCGTAACAACAGGCAGGAAGAACCTGGCAGACGGCACATACACTTTCACGATTACCGGACCGAAGAATTATTCAGAAACTCGCACGATTACGGTGACAGGTGGAGTGGTAAGCGATCCTGTTGAACTTACCGGACTGGTACCTGGCGAGTATGTTGTTACGGAAGCGGAAAGCACAAATGGGACCACGCTGAGTTGTCGCACAAGCACAGGCGGAACGGACAGCGGAGACAGGGGAATCAAGATCACAGTTACTCCAGGTAGTACTACGGCTGATCATATTGCCAGCTTTACCAACAATATCAATACCACTACGCTGACGATCAACAAGACGATTGTTTCTCCGGTTCCGACGGACAGCACGGACAAGGAGTTTACCTTTTCCGTGAAGGTTACCAAGCCGGATGGTAATCCTCTGACCGGAACGTTTGGTGAATATGAATTTTACACTAATGGTGTTACAACTGTCACAACGACCGGTAACGACAGCAAGACAATACCGGATCTGCCGCAAGGTGCAACCTATACCATAACGGAAGCAACCGATGACGGATATACGCAGGAAGCCGTTTTCGGAGCTTCCGGTACATTGAGTACAACAGCTGCGACGGCGGCATTCACGAACACCCGCAAGACCGGCAGCCTGGTTATCACCAAGGAACTGAAGGGCAAGGATTCAGATGCGGCTCCGAGCGGAACCTATACCTATCCGATCCATGTCACAACCAAGATTGGTGAAACCACGTTTTATGTAGCGCAGAGCGGCAATTCCTATACGCTGACAACAACAGTAACCACGCTGAATGTTACGAACGGGACACCGTTGACGCTGACAAACCTGCCCATTTCTCTTACTTACAATGTTGAGGAAGTCGATCCGGGCAGTGTGAATGTTGCCGGCTATACGAATGTGAACGTATCCGGAACAACAAAGGAATCAGTGAGTGACATTGCCATCACCGAAACAGTTGCAGGACAGGCAAACCTGGTTAATATATACGAACTGACCCGGCTGACAATCAGCAAAACTATGGATGCCGGGACATCCACAGAGGTCTTCGCTTTCACGGTGGAAGTGAAAGACAGTGAAGGTGTTGCCTATAACGGAGACGCCTGGCTGGATGCAGGGAAGACGCAGAAGATTACGTTTGTGAACGGACAATACATCGCAAGCGTACAGGCAGGCAGCAGCAAGACCATTTTCGGCCTACCGGCAGGATACTCCTATAAAATTACAGAGCAGGACAAGAAAGGAAATCTTCCCGTAGGCAACACGGAATCGACTGGGGTAATCGGAAACACGACAGCTGCTTTTGTGAACCAGGAAGTTGTAAATGTTTCGGTAGACAAGACATGGAAAAACAGCGACGGCAGCGATCTGGCATGGCCGGACGGCGCGATTGTGACCATAGCGCTGATGAACGGAACAACACAGGTGAAAACCTGCAAACTGACCGGTAGCAATCCAGTGCACACAAGTCATACCTTTGAGAATCTTCCCAAGTACGACAATCAGGGGAATACGATTACCTATACAGTGACGGAAGCCAACGTAACCTTTACAAAGAAAGACGATTATACCGTTGCCGTAACCGGTAATATGACAGATGGATTCCATATCACCAATAAACTGAAGCCCGGCGCGCTGAAAGTTACCAAGGCGGTCACTGTGGACGGTGCTGGCGTCAGTTCGGATTCTACCGGGAAGAAATACCTGGCGGATGGTACATACAGCTTTACGATTACCGGAACGAAAGGGTATTCGGAAACCGGATCAATCACTGTTACAGGCGGAATGGCGGCAACAGATGGGATTGTCCTTGAAAACCTGGTTCCCGGAGAATACACGATTACGGAAAGCGTCGCCAATAACGGCACTTCCCTGAGGGAACGCAGCGGCGGAACAAACAGCGGAGACAACGGGATTATAGTAACCGTTGCGCCTGGCAGTACAGCGGATGCGAATATCGCTGCTTTCACCAACAATATCAACACGACCTCCCTGATTATCAACAAGACGATTGTTTCCCCGGTTCCGACGGACAGCACGGACAAGGTGTTCACCTTTACCGTGAAGGTTACTAAACCGGACGGTAATCCTCTGACCGGAATGTTCGGCGGATATGAATTTGACACCAACGGTGAGACAACAGTTGCGACAACCGGCAACGACAGCAAGACAATCCAGGATCTGCCGCAGGGTGCAACCTATACCGTTACTGAAACGGCCAACAGTGATTTTGATGTGACAGCCAGTTCCAATGTTACCGGGGAACTGGGAACGACTCCTTCAACTGTGGCATTCACGAATACCCGAAAAACCGGCAGCCTGGAAATCACCAAGGAACTGCGGGGAAAAGATGACGATGAAGCACCGAGCGGCACCTACACTTATTCCATCGAAGTAACAACCGAAATCGGCGGCACGACTTATTATGTGGCGCAGAGTAGCGGGACTTATATCCTGACGGCCACTAAGACCCAACTGTCCGTAAAAAATAGTGCGGAAAACAAGCTGACACTGACAAACCTTCCCGTCAGCCATAACGGACAGTCGCTGATCTACACTGTGAAGGAAGTCAACCCGGGCAGTGTTGAGATTGCCGGTTATACCAATGTGACGGTTGCCGACACTACTAAAGAGACTGTGAGCACCAACCCGGGAACCGCTGACAACCCCGGTGCTGCAAATCTGGTCAACGTGTATGAACGCGATAAGGGCGGCCTGAGTATTGCAAAAACGGTGACTGTGAATGGCGGGACCGTGCCGGATACGGATCTGGTGGATGGTGAGTATGAATTTACGGTAGCCAGTGATGCGGGTGTATCTCCCAAAACCACGAAAACAGTGAAGATCACTATTACAAACGGGCAAATTGAAAAGGTGGTCGGGGGAATAAAAAATAACGGTAAAGCAGTTATTACCGATCTGCCGACAGGAACATATACTGTGACGGAAATCTTAACACCGGACCAAGCAGACAGAAAAAAGATTTCTTTCACAGCCAGCAATAACACTTCTGTCAATGTCACAAAGAACAATACCAACAGTATTCCGACAGCTTCATTCGTCAATAACATCGAAGTTGGCAGCCTGAAGATCACAAAACTGGTTAAGATTGGCAATGACGTAGTAACAGCAACTAATTTCGATGGCGATGCACGGAAGAACCTTGCGGACGGAACGTATACATTCAATGTTTATACAGACAGTAATACAACCGAGAGTGCAAGAAAGGCGAACGGAAAAGCTGTCGGAGAAGTGACAGTTGAGATCAAAGACGGCGTTGCTAAAGAAGCGGCTGAGGTAACAAATCTGCTGCCCGGAAAATACTATATAAAAGAAACCGGCCGCAGTAATTCAGCGGTTACAATGGACCCGGCGGTTTTCGAGGTAACAGTCGAAGGCGGCAAGGCTGGCGACACTGTTGAGGCCGGAGCCACAGCAACTGCTACGAATAAACTGCCGCTGGGTAATCTGACAATCACGAAAAGGACATATCAGACAAGTGATACAGCAGGGAGCGGATACGAACCATTGTCAATGACAGAACCATTCCCGATTACGGTATCGGTTGTGCTGAACGGAACAAGGTACTATGTGCAGGATTCCACTGGTGTGCTGGGCCTGTCTGCACCTGATACATCCCTTGCTGCAACACCCCTTACAGTATCAGGAGGAACACATGAGACAACCCCTGTGCTGAACATAACTAACCTGCCGTATGGGACGTATACCGTGACCGAAAGCAACCCGGGTCATGTGACGCTTGACGGGTACAGTTATGTTAATATTACCGGAATGAGTCAGCCCAGCACCGATACGACGGTCGATGCAAATGCCTGCAGCGCAGAACTGGTGAATGTATACATACAGCACGCTGAATGGACACCGGAAATTGTTAAACTGCTGAATGATACAAACTATAGTGGATCAGACTTCAGTTTCACAATTTCGATTAAGGGGGAGAATAATGAATATACACAGGTAAAAACAGCCACCCTTGCGACAAAAGGAACGGTACCATTCAAAGCAATCGAGTATCCTGCGACAATTTTTGATGCGAATAGTAATTCCAAAGAATATATCTATAAAATTACTGAAGAACCTAACACTAACACAGATTCCAATATTGTCACAGATGATACCAGCATCTATGCAAAAGTGGTCGTAACCAAATCCACCAGCAGTGTTTTAAGTGCTACAGGAACATATTACAAAGACGAGGCCTGTACACAGGTATTAACAACTCCGACATTCCGCAACTACAATACGGGCGGCCTGACAGTAACGAAGGAAACGCTTCAAAAAGAAGGAGATGATTACTCCGCTCTGTCTGTAAACAAAGATTTCCCGGTTACGATCTCGGTTGTGCTGGACGGTACGACCTACTATGTACAGGGCACCAACGGTACACTTAATACTACACCACCCGAGCCTTCACTGACAGTTTCAACCAACCAGTCTTTGATCATCAGCAACCTGAAGCACGGAAACTATGTAGTCACAGAAACCAACCCGGCAGGCGTTGCTGTTCCGAATTATACCTATGTTGAAGTGAACGGAAAGAGCAAGGACCATGGTTCAGCAACGCTCGGCGATACTGCCCAAAGTCCGACGGTGACTCTGGTGAATGTTTATAAACGTGACAAAGGAAGCCTGAGCATTGCAAAAACGGTGGCAGTAAACGGTTCAACAATCCAGAACACAAAACTGGTGGATGGCGAATACAATTTCATTGTTGTCAGTAAGGAGACAACGGGTGAAGGCGAAAACCAGGCACCGGTAACGACAAAGAACGTAACCATAAAGATTGAGAACGGCAGTATTTCGCTGGTTGCCGGCGACGGTACCCTGCAAGACGGAAAGGCTGTCATTTCCAATCTGCCGACAGGTGAGTATACGGTTACAGAGAATCTGACGGAAGAGCAGAAGCAGTTTATCACCGGTTCTGTTTCTGGCAGTTCGTCTGCTACTGACAGCACAGAGGTCACTGTATCTAAGGACGATGTATCCGGAGTTTCTACAGCTTCCTTCGTCAATGATCTCAAAGTCGGCAGCCTGAAGATCACAAAGAAAGCGATGATCGGAGACAAGGAAGCATCCACCCTGGCGGAACCCATGAAGTCGCTGGCGGATGGCACATATACTTTCCAGGTATATTCAAACGCAGAAGCAACTACACGCGCAACCAAGGCGGACGGGACTGTGATTGCCCCTGTGACGGTTGAGATCAACGACGGGTCTGTTGAACCCGCTGAAGTCACAGATCTGCTGCCCGGAACCTATTATGTCAAGGAAACTGCAGGAACAAATTCGGCAGTGATGCGGGACGAAAGGGCTATTCAGGTCACTGTAACGGCAGGAAAGACAGGATCCGCGGTAGAAAGCAGTGCGATTGCAGAGGCTGTCAACACGCTGCCGTTGGGTTCGCTCAAAGTGACCAAGACGATCTGGTCGACTACCGGGGAGACGATGACGCCGAACCCGACGCCTGAATACCCGATTACGATCACGGTAACGCTGGACGGGACAACCTATTATGTGCAGGATACGAATGGAAATCTGGTCAAAACAACAGATGCGCAGACTTCGCCATCCCTGAAAGTAACTGCCGGAACCGATCTGGCGATCAGCAACCTGCCGTACGGAACATATGCGGTTACAGAGACGGATCCAGACAATGTGGCAATCGAAGGGTACAGTTATATTGATGTTACCGGGACAAGCCATGCCAGTGCCACTGCTGAGGTCAACAGCATTACCGGTACAGCCGGCCTGGTGAACGTATATGTTAAGGATACTGAATGGAAACCGCAGGTATCCAAACAGCTGAACGGAATGAATTATTCTGGTGATGATTTCAGCTTTACGATCACAGAGATAACCGATTCCGGGACCGGGCATTCTGAAACAATCAATACAACAAGCAATGGAACCGTCTCCTTTACCGCGATCCCGTACAAATTGGCGGATAAGAGCAAGACATTCAAGTATAGTATCGTTGAAACAGATCAAGGAGATGGAAACATCGCCTATGATACGACGCCGATCTACGCACAGGTGAACGTCAGCTATGAAAGCGGTACACTGAGCGCAACCGGTAAGTATTACAGTGACGAAGCTTGTACGAAGGAACTGACAGCTCCGACGATCCGGAACACCGAACTGGGCAGCCTGAAAGTGACAAAGACCGTAACAGGCGCTTACACAGCAAACGGTGACACCTATCCGATCACAGTCAAGAGCGGGGATCAGTATGTTACAGCAGAAGTATCCACAGATTCCGAAACCACCTATATCTACAACGGATTGAGCGATACGGACCCCGGATACACTATTCCGGCAGGTGTAACGCTGCAGTTTATCAAGTTGCCTGTCGGAACGTATACCGTAACAGAGGGCAGCGTATCGAAGACCGGTTATACCATTACGACTACCTATCAGGTCAACGATGCAGACGCAACATCCGGAACCGTAACGGTGACCAAAGGCAAAACAGCGAAGGTTGGGATTACGAATCACTACTGGGATGCTGAACTGGTCATCACCAAGACGATCAACGGCGTGACGCCGGATACTGCTGCGGCTCATATTACCATCAAGGTAACAGATAACGCAGGCCATGTTCTGTTGGAAGAATTGCTGACAAATACCAACGTGTTTACCTTAACCGGAAATACTTATTCAGCAACCCTGAAGAGCACGGATAACGCATTAATTGTGCCGGACGGTGTTTATACCGTCACGGAAACCATGACCGATCTGGAACGGTATGTCTTGAAGAGCAGCACCTACGCGATCACGGCGAAAAAGAGTACGACATCGTCCATCGCGACCAGCGGAACCGGTTATACCCTGCAGCTGACAGATGATCCCAATCACTCCACCGGCCGAATTGACTATACGAATACATATGCACCCGCAGAGACCCCGCACAAGAAGGAGACCGATCCGTACGAAGGGACCGGGTCGCTGGGAGGCGTGCAGGTTGGCGATGAGATCACCTACGAAATCAGCTTCAAGAACTACAAGACGGACAAAGCGACGGTTATCATCAAGGATATATTGGATACACATGTTGAGCCAGTCTCCGAAGGAACCACCGCAGGTTATGAATTCGACAGCAATACCCGTACACTGACATGGACGCGAACCAATGTACCTGCGGGTGAATCCGGAACTGTCTTGCTGAAAGTGAAAGTGCTGGAAAGCGCATTAACACCCGGCAAGGTTATCAATAAAGACGCAACAGTAAAAATCGGAGATGATAACGAATATACTCTGGAAACCGTGGAGAACCCGGTGACAGAACCGCACAAGCAGGAAACGGTTCCATATACAGGCAACGGCGTGCTGGGTGCGGTGAAGGTCGGCGATCGGATTACCTATGAGATTACATACAAAAACTACAAAGCGAAAGCGGCGGATATCGTGGTCAGGGATACGCTGGATCCGCATGTGAAGTTTATCTCCGCGAGTACCAACGCAGATGCGGGAGGAGAGTCCGTATCATATACCATTTCAACAAATGACGCAGGCGCTGCTGTGGTCTGCTGGACGGTGAAAAATGTTCGGGCCGGAGACGAAGGCAAGGTCACGCTGACCGTGGAAGTTCTGGAAAGCGCAATGGAATCCAAGGGCGGACCCGGGAAAGTGATCAATAACGGGGAAACGGCGACGGTGCAGGTCGGGAACGACAAGGAAATCACGCTGGAAACCGTGGAAAACCCGGTGCCGGAGAAACCGTACAAGCAGGAAACGGCACCGTTCAAAGGAAACGGGACGCTGGGTGCGGTGCATGTTGGCGACGAGATTACCTACGAGATCACCTATAAAAACTACAAACCCGGCGTCGTGGATATCGTGATTACGGATACGCTGGACAAGAATGTCTCTTTCGTATCCGCCAGTACGGATGCAGCAGCGGCAGGCGGAACGGTGAGCTACACGCAGACGACGAACACGAATCAGGAAACGGTGATTACCTGGACGGTCAGCAGTGTTCAGGCCGGAAAAGAAGGAAAGGTTACGCTGACCGTGAAAGTACTGGAGACCGCGCTGGTTTCCGGCGGCGGCCCGGGAAAGGTGGACAACGGCGGCTCCGACGCAACGGTACAGGTCGGACAAGATCCTGCGTTTGAACTGGAATACGTGGAGAATCCGGTGTTTGAGAAGCGGGAGACATCGCCGTACGAAGGAACCGGTTTGCTGGGTTTCGTAAAAGTCGGCGAGGTAATTACCTATCAGATCAGCTATAAGAATTATAAAACAGACGTTGCAACCGTGACCGTCAAGGACAGGCTGGACGCAAATGTGGAACTGGTACGTGACGGTACGACCAAAGGTTACACATATGATGAGAATACCCGTACGATGACCTGGATCATAACGAATGTACCGTCAGGTGAATCCGGAACGGTCGTGCTGAAAGTGAAAGCACTGGAAAGCGCGCTGGTATCCGATGGCGGACCCGGAAAGGTACTTAATGAAGGCGCAAGCGTACAGATCGGAAACGACAACGCATATACACTGGAGACGGTGGAAAACCCGGTTCCGGAACCGCCGCACAAGCGGGAGACAGGCATCTCGCACAATAACACATCGCTGACAGCAGGATACACAGGAATCGGGACGCTGGGCAATGTGCAGGTTGGCGATCTGATCACCTATGAAATCAGCTACGTGAATTACAAGACTACAGCGGCGAGAGTTGTGATTACAGACAAACTGGATCCGCATGTCGCATATGTCGGTTCGAGCAACAGCGGAACGCATACGGACGAAGCGGCAGGCGGTACCGTTACCTGGACGATTGATAATGTTCAGGCGGGCACGGAAGGAAAGGTGACCCTGACGGTAAGGGTGCTGGATACAGCGCTGGTATCCAACAGCGGTACAGGGAAGGTGGTCAACGGTGGCTCAACGGCTACCGTGAAGATCGGGGAAGACAACGCATACGAACTGGAAGAAGTGGAAAACCCGATAGAAGAACCGCCGCACAAGATAGAGATTTTACCCTATGAAGGGAACGGCGTGCTGGGCGGCGTGAAGGTCGGCGATAAGATTACCTATGAGATCAGCTACACGAATTACAAATCCACAGCTGTAAACGTGGTCATTAAGGACAAGCTGGACACGAATGTGGCATTCGTGGAAGCGAGCAACGGCGGGACACCGGCAGACGGTGTCGTTACCTGGACGATTGCGGATGTCGATGCAGGCAGGAGTGGCACCGTTACGCTGACAGTGCAGGTGCTGCCCGGCGCGCTGGAAGAAAACGGCGGATCCGGGAAAGTGCTCAATGGCGGAAAGACAGCGACGGTGAAGGTTGGGGACGATCACGAGTTTACGCTGGAGACAGTGGAGAATCCTGTTCCCGAACCGCCGCACAAGAAGGAAAGGGTTCCCTACGAAGGCACCGGTGTGCTGGGCAATGTACAGGTCGGGGATATCATTACCTACCAGATCAGTTATACCAATTACAAAACGCAGCCTGCGACCGTCTGGATCGAGGACAGGCTGGATGAGAGGGTGGACTTCGTATCAGCGGACCATGACGGCAAGATTGAGAACGGGGTTGTTACCTGGTCGCTGGCCAGTGTTCCGGCTGGCCAGTCGGGCATCGTTACCCTGAAGGTAAAGGTGCGGAAAGAAGCCCTGGTATCGAACGGCGGCCCTGGCAAGGTCGTCAATGGCGGCGATACGGCAACGGTACAGGTAGGGACGGACAGCAAATTCACCCTGGAAGTTGTGGAAAATTCCGTGGAGGAAGAACCCCACAAGCAGGAGATCGTTCCCTATACCGGCAACGGCGTGCTGGGCTCTGTCGATGTGGGCGACAGGATCACCTATGAGATCAGCTACACGAATTACAAACCCGCAGCAGCAAACGTGGTCATTAAGGACAAGCTGGACACGCATGCGGCGTTCGTGGAAGCGAGCAATGGCGGAACACTGACGAACGGCGTCGTTACCTGGACCCTTGTGGATGTTCAGGCAGGCCGGTCCGGCAAAGTTACGCTGACGGTGGAAGTGCTGGAGAGCGCAAAGCTGTCCGGCGGCGGACCCGGCAAAGTCGTCAATAACGGCGGGACGGCAACCGTGAAGGTCGGAAACGATCATGAATTTACGCTGGAGACGGTAGAGAACCCGGTCCGAGATGAACCGCACAAGAAGGAAACCGCGCCGTATGAAGGCAACGGTGTGCTGGGCTCCGTCAAGGTCGGGGATGAGATCACCTACGAGATCAGCTACATCAATTACAAAACTGCTGCTGCCGATGTGGTGATCAAAGACAGGCTGGATAAAAACGTATCGTTCGTATCGGCGGATCACGGCGGTGTACTGTCGGACGGTGTCGTGACCTGGGCACTGAAAGATGTTGCGGCCGGGAAGAGCGGGAAGGTTGCCCTGATTGTGAAGGTACTGGAAGGTGCTTTCATTTCCGCCGGCGGGCCTGGCAAGGTCGTCAATAACGGGGATACGGCAACCGTGAAGATCGGCAATGACAGCGAGTTTACGCTGGAGACCGTGGAGAACCCCGTGCCGGAAGAGCCGCACAAGCGGGAGATCCTGCCTTACGAAGGCAACGGCGTGCTGGGCCCTGTCCACGTCGGGGATGAGATCACCTACGAGATCAACTACCTCAATTATAAGGCGGAAGCGGCGGATATTGTGATCCGGGACAAACTGGACACGCATGTGGCATTCGTGGAAGCGAGCAATGGCGGTTCCCTGGCGAACGGCACAGTGACATGGACGCTGAAGAATGTGGCGGCAGGAAAGGCCGGCAAGGTTACCTTGACCGTGAAGGTGCTGGAAGACGCGCTTGTATCCGGCGGCGGACCCGGCAAGGTCATCAACAACGGAGATACAGCGACCGTGAAGGTCGGGAACGATCACGAATTCACGTTGGATACCGTGGAGAATCCGGTGGACGAAGAACCCCATAAGCAGGAAATCGTGCCCTATACGGGCAACGGTGTGCTGGGACTTGTCAAGGTCGGGGACAGGATCTCCTATGAGATCAGCTATACGAATTACAAGACAGAGTCTGCGGATGTCGTAATCCGAGACAGGCTGGACCGGAATGTGGCCTTTGTATCGGCGGATCATGGCGGTACGCTTGCAGACGGCATCGTGACCTGGACGCTGAAGAATGTTGCGGCGGGGAAGAGCGGAAAGGTCACCCTAACCGTGAAGGTGCTGGAAGGCGCCATGGCATCCGCCGGCGGGCCAGGCAAGGTCGTCAATAACGGGGAAACGGCGACGGTGAAGATCGGAAACGATCATGAATTAACACTGGAGTCCGTGGAGAATCCGGTTGGGGAGGAACCGCACAAGCAGGAAGTCAGCCCGTACGAAGGAAACGGTGTGCTGGGCCCTGTTAAGGTTGGGGACCAAATCACTTACGAGATCAGCTACGTCAATTACAAGGCGGAAGCAGCGGACGTTGTGATCCGGGACAGGTTGGACGGGAATGTAGACTTTGTGTCGGCAGATCAGGACGGTGTACTGAAGGACGGCGTCGTGACCTGGATACTGAAGAATGTGCCGGCAGGAACGAGAGGCAAGGTCATACTGACGGTGGAAGTACTGGCAGGAGCGCTGGTTTCATTCGGCGGACCCGGAAAGGTGGTCAACGGCGGCGATACGGCGACGGTGAAGGTCGGAAACGACCATGAGTTCACGCTGGAGACCGTGGAGAATCCTGTCGGCCTGGAACCGCACAAGAAGGAGATCTCACCCTATATAGGCAACGGCAAGCTCGGTGGTGTCGGAGTCGGAGAAGATATCACCTATCGGATCAAATTCACAAACTACAAGGCAGAAGCCGCAACGGTCATCATCCAGGACAAGCTGGATCCGGATGTGGAATTCATCTTCGCCAGCCGGGCCGGCGCCTATGACAAGGAAACGCATACGGTCAACTGGACCATCACATCTGTACCGGCCGGGAAGGAAGACTTCGTGACGCTGATCGTCAGGGTAAGGAGCAGCGTGCTGGTCTCCAACGGCGGGGACGGGATGATCGTCAACGGCGGTGAATCAACGACGGTGAAGGTCGGAAACGACCAAGCATTCACGGTAGAACTCGTGAAGAATCCCGTGCCAGTTGTATCGGTAACGGTCAGGAAGGTCTGGAATGATAATAATGACGCCGCAGGGCTCCGTCCGGCCAGTATGAAGGTGGTGCTGAGTAACGGAGCGGTCTATACGCTGAATCCGGGCAACAACTGGACTGTGACCGTGAAAAACCTGCCGAAGTATGTGCACGGGAAGCTGGCAGAGTATACCTGGACCGAAAAGACGGTCATGGGCTATGTGCTTGAAAGCGAAACACACAGCGGCAACGTCACAACCTTTACCAACAAACCCTGGACGCGGCTGGAGAAACCGAAGCAAGGAAAGAAACCGAAACTGCCCGGATCTCCTGCTTACTTCCTTGAAGATTATGGAGTACCGCTTGGAATCGGTGTGATCATCAACCACGTCGGCGACTGCTTCGACTAAAGCGAATGAACCCAGGAGCCTGTCCGGAAGGGCAGGCTCCATTTTCAGGACTTCTTGAATGGAAAGAATTCATGGTGTTTCTGCACCGGTGAAGTGCTATTGAAGCAGGATTGTTTCTGTTCTTGTTGAGCTTCCTGCAATATGGTATACTGTTATCGATAAAATACCGACAAACGGAAGAGGATCATGCATCAGATATTCTGCTCCACCGGCTCGCTCCTGGGCCGCCCCAATGGCCGGAATTACCGCCTCCTGACGGAATATTGCCCGCAACTTGACTGCGACGGCTTTGAATTCATCCTTTACAACAGCTGGTATGACGAGATGGAGAGCCTGACAGCATTCCTTCAGTCCCTTCATCTGAACATCCCGGTCATGCATTGCGAAAAGACCCTTTCGGAGCACATCACCAAGGGCGGGGACGAGGAATGGAAGGAGGCCTTCCGCCTCTTTGAGATCAACTGCACCCTGGCGAACAATCTGGGAGCCGGAAAGATGGTGCTTCATCTG
>Ga0310690_10002994_pt1 | contig 26306 bp, 21 predicted proteins | sample AusTroGonzalo_MG_2_FD_207661 | JGI IMG/M metagenome (GOLD analysis project Ga0310690, IMG submission 207661) | Bovine rumen microbial communities from tropical cattle in Woodstock, Queensland, Australia - Gonzalo_04 (v2) (version 2) | ecosystem: Host-associated > Mammals > Digestive system >...
CAAGGGTTCGAATCCCTTTCTCTCCGCTTCACGATAATGCTGTCATTGACTTGATGGCATTATTTTTTTAGACAGGATCAACAGGATTAACAGGATTTGTTTTTCCCGTTTACCCAAAATTTTACCCAAATTTATAACCAATAAACAATTTTTTTAATTACAGCTTTAAATTAATTGTATATTTGCAATCTCAATACATTGAAAATATGAAAAAATTATTTGTTTTTGCTCTTCTGGCAATGCTTTCGGTTTTCGCGATGGCACAGAATGCAAAGAAAGTTGCAATTCTTGAAACCGTTGACAAGGAAAATAAAGTTTCTTATGGTGTTAAGCTTCAGTTGAGAAGTAGTTTGACATACGCCATATCGAGTACGCCAGGTTATGAAGGATATGACAGAGTTGATATGTCGTCGATATTGGGTGAGCACAATTTTCAGCGTACTGGTTATGTGAGTGACGCACAAATCAAGAAACTTGGTGAGATGACTGGCGCAAGCTCTATTCTGGTTGCAGAAGCTGCCATTTACGACGCTTCGCATATCATTGTCACCGCAAAAATCCTGAATGTTGAGACAGCCAGTGTCGAGAACTCAGCTCCGCCACAAATTGCAGGTACCGATCCAGAAGCCATGCAGAACGCATGCACACAACTTGCTGCTAAATTGTTAGGCAACAGTGGCGGCCAGATGACTTATCATGGAGGAAAAACCGGAAGCAACGCTTATCCCGATGGCCAAAACTTTACCGAAACAGCCTTCGGCATTAACATGAAGATGATTTATGTTGAAGGAGGCACTTTTACCATGGGATGCACTGGCGAACAAGGAAGTGAATGTAATGATGATGAATCGCCGAGCCGTAGAACCACTGTAAGCTCTTTTTACATTGGCATGCTTGAGGTGACACAAAGTCAATGGGAGGCTGTCATGGGAACGTCAATCTATCAACAAAAATCCAAGGCCAATGCTTCAAGCATTTATGGCACTGGAGCCGATTACCCGATGTATTACGTAAGTTGGGAAGAGGCTAAGGAGTTTTGTTTGCGTCTGAGCCGCCAGACGGGAAAAACCTATCGTCTGCCTACCGAGGCTGAATGGGAATACGCGGCGCGTGGCGGCAACAAGAATGAAGGTACAAAATACAGTGGTGGCTGGAGCCTTGGTAGCGTGGGGTGGTATGACGGCAACAGCAACAGATCCAGTCATCCATGCGGCACGAAGATGGGCAACGCTTTGGGAATCTACGACATGAATGGCAACGTTTGGGAGTGGTGCGAGGATTGGTACGGGCCGTATCTGGCATATGACACCGACAATCCTAAAGGCGCCTCGTCTGGCTCGTATCGCGTGCTTCGTGGCGGTAGTTGGATCAATGGCGCTGGGTACTGCCGAGTGTCGGAGCGTCACAGCTCTACTCCAAGCAATCACGGCTTCAGCCTGGGCTTCCGCGTGGTTCTCATCCCTTAGTTTAACTTAAACACATATGGCAGTACCCTTAATGGCCCGGGATGCTGCCATATTGTCATTATGTGTGTCATTTTGTCACAAAACCTTCTTTGGCACATAATTTGAATATATTCTGTCGAAAGCCGATGCGAAAGCTGAGGCGATCAAACAAACAGATTGTTTAACAAAATTATGGAGGTATAAAATTATGTTACCAGTATTTAAAAACAGTTGGTTCCCAACAGTATTTGACGAATTCTTCGACAATGATTTAATGCCTCGTGCCAATACAACAGCACCGGCAGTGAACGTGAAAGAGGACGACAAGGCCTACACAATGGAGCTTGCAGCCCCAGGCATCAGAAAAGAGTTTTGCCGCGTGAACATCAACGAGGACGGTAATCTGAACATCGCCATCGAGAACAAGACAGAACATAAAGACGAAGACCGCAAGCATCACTATCTGCGCCGCGAGTTCTCATACGCAAACTACGAACAGAACTACACATTGCCTGACGATGTGGAAACCGACAAGATTTCCGCTAAGGTCGAACACGGTATCCTGACCGTCGTCCTGCCAAAGAAAACAAAACAGGAGATGAAAGTGTCAAAGAACATTGACGTTCTTTAAAAGATGTAGTTTAAAAAGTGGAGACGATGGCACATCGTCTCCACTTTTTTTGTATTTTTGCAAAAATTTTGAAAACGATGTTAGAACATTTGTATGGTATTCTGCAAGAGACACTTACGATAACGGCATTCGTCATCGGAATGATGATGATTATCGAGTTTATCAACGTGAAAACCGACGGCCTGTGGTCGAAAAGGCTGCAGGCGTCACCATGGGCGCAAATATTGATAGGCGCGCTGATGGGCGTTATCCCTGGTTGTCTGGGGACTTACACCATAGTTTCGCTGTATATACACCGAGTGGTCAGCTTCCCGGCATTGATGGCTGCTTTGATAGCCACAGCAGGCGATGAGGCGTTTTTCATGTTTTCGATGTTCCCAGGCAGAGCATTGACAATCACAGTGGTGATGTTTGTGGCAGCAATTGTGGTGGGCGCAATTCTCCAGCTGGTGATGAAAGACAAGTATATCGGACTTTCGGAGAAATCGTTTCCATTACACGACGAACCAGAGTGCCATCATCACCATCATGAACACACAGTAAAAAACAATTTCAAAAACATCACTTTTGTGAGAGCGTTGCTTATCGCAATGTGCGTGCTGGTCTTGGGTTTGATTTTGGGCGGTGTCATCGATGAAGGTCATGAGCATGGCCACGAGCATGGAGGCGACGAGGAGTGGATTCGTTATTCGTTAATCGCAATGTTTTCGGTGATTTTGGTCATCGTGGCTGTGGCAAAAGAACATTTTCTGCAGGAGCATCTCTGGGAACACGTCATCAAGGTTCACCTGCCGAAGATATTTTTATGGAGTTTCGGCGTGATTTTGGTTATCTCGTTGCTTGAGGAGTATGTCGATTTGGAAGGACTTGTGAACGCTAATCCATACATTGTGCTTCTGATAGCAATTCTGATTGGCATCATTCCGCAGTCGGGACCGCATTTGATTTTTGTGCTTCTGTTTGCCAATGGCACGCTACCGTTCAGCATCTTGCTTGCCAACTCGATTGTTCAAGACGGTCACGGTGCCTTGCCGCTACTTGCCGAGTCGAGAAGGGCGTTCCTGCTTTCGAAAGGAATAAAGATTGCAATGGGTGTAATAATTGGTGTTGTCGAACTTATTATTGGTTTTTAATATGACAAAAAACGATTGCTTTTTCTTTGGTAAGATTACGAAAACACACGGTTTGAAAGGCGAACTGACCGTCAAACTCGATGTGGCAAATCCTGGTGATTTCAATGATTTAAGATATCTTTTGATTGAGGAGAAAGGAAATTTGATTCCGTATTTTATTGATTATCAAAAGATTACTGGAGATAAGATGTTTGTGCAGCTTCAGGATGTGAAGAAGATGGAGCAGGCGCTTATTTTCATCGGGAAAGCTGTCTTTTTGCCAAACGAAATGATGCCGGAGCTGGATGAGGACGAGTTTTATTATGATGAGATAAAAGGTTTCAAGCTTATTGATGCTGAAAAAGGCGAGATTGGCGAGATTTCTGATGTTTTGGAATATCCTACGCAGGCAGTCATACAGGTGATGAAGGACGGGAAAGAGATTTTGATTCCGATTCACGATGACATCATTGAAAAAGTGAATAAAAAAGCTAAGATGCTGAATATCAAGGCTCCAGAGGGCTTGATTGACATGTATCTCAATATGTGATAATGGATAGCCGCCCGTTTTTTTTCAAGAAATTCGGTCTTTTTCACCATCGCTCGACCATGAAAATCGGGACGGATGCAATTTTGCTTTCGAGATGGGTGGAAGTGTCGGAGAATGATGATGTTTTGGACATCGGGACGGGTTGCGGTCTCATCCCGCTGATGCTTGCGCAGAAAGGCATAAAAAGTGCCGATGCTGTTGAAATTGACCACGATTCATACGAGGAGGCGGCGCAGAATTTCAGTAATTCGGCGTGGAAATCGCAACTTTTTGCCATAAACGACGACATAAAACACTATTCGTGTGTTAGTGATAAAAAGTATGATCTGATAGTGTCGAACCCTCCGTTTTTCTTTGGCGACAACATTCCTGAAAAGTCGAAAAAAAGTCTGGCGAGACATACTAACACATTGAGTTATAATGATTTGCTTGTTTCTGTAAAGAGATTGTTGAAACCTGAAGGACGTTTTGCTTTGGTGCTTCCTGCACGCGAATCGCTTACTTTTTTGAAAGATGCTGAAAATCAAGGATTTTATCTTCAAAAAGAGATGAAAATTGTGCCGATAGAGGGAAAAGAATCTAATCGTATTAATATGCAACTCGTTGTAAATCAGGTGGATGCGATTGAAAGCGAGACATTTGTGCTTAGGCATCAGGACCATCATTTTACAAAAGAATACAAAGACTTTTTAAAAGATTACTATTTGGATTGAAAAAATCCGTACTTTTGCAAAAATTTTTTTATGTTCAAACTGATAATCGAAGCGATAATACAGTCGGCATTCCTTGCCCTCGCCCAATATTTCATGAAGATTGGGATGGACAGGGTGGTTGATTACAGTATGTCGTGGGCGTTTTTCAGGAGTTTTCTGAATTGGCAGATGGGCTTGGCGTTGATTTTGTACATCATTGGAATGGTGATTTACATGTTGATGCTGAGACATTACGAGCTTTCGGTGATTTATCCGCTTACGAGTATCAGTTATGTATTCACAATGTTGCTGGCGATGTTTTTCCTTGGGGAGACCATCCCGTTTATAAGATGGGCGGGCGTTTTCTTTGTGATGCTCGGCGTCGGCATGATAGCACGTTAGTTTGAGAATAAACAAATAATATATAGCATGAGTAAATTAGTTGTAGTAGCTCTTGGCGGTAACGCTTTGTTAAGGAGCAATCAAAAAGGAACTTACAAAGAACAGATTGATAATGTAACAGAGACATGTGAGGCTTTGATGAGCTTCATCAAGAACGGCGACGGTTTGATTATCGGACACGGCAACGGTCCTCAGGTGGGCAATGTGATGCTTCAGCACGAGGCGGGCGCCAAGATGTTTGAGGTGCAGCCTATGCCGATGGATTTCTGCGTTTCGGAGACTCAAGGCTCGATTGGTTATATGATTGAGACCGGTTTCCGTAAAGTGTTGTCTCAGAACGGATTCAAAAACAATATCGTCACATTGGTGACACGTGTTTTGGTTGACGCAAACGACCCGATGTTCAAGAATCCTACCAAGCCTGTTGGTCCATATTATGAGAAGGAAGAGGCTGAGGAATATGCCGCCGCCACTGGCGCAATATTCAAGGAAGATCCAAAGGGTAGAGGCTGGCGTAAAGTCGTGGCATCACCAAAGCCATTGGAAATCAATAATATAGAACTCGTTGAGCAACTTGCAAGACAAGGTAACATCGTGGTCACTGTTGGTGGCGGCGGCATCCCTGTCGTTGAAAAAGACGGCTATTACGTTGGCGTTGAGGCAGTTATCGACAAGGACCTTGCATCGTCATTAGCAGCAGTGCAGGTGAAAGCCGACGAATTCTATATCTTGACTGATGTCCCGCAGGCTTACATCAATTTCCGTAAGGAAAACGAGAAGGCTCTCGGCAGAATCACTGTGGCAGAAGCCAAGAAATACCTTGAGGAAGGCCAGTTTACAGAAGGTTCGATGGCACCTAAGATGCGCGCAGCTATCAAATTCGTCGAAGAGACGGGTCACGATGCGGTCATCACCGACGCCACAAGCCTTGGAAACCCGAATGCGGGAACAAGAATCATTAAATAACTAAAATGGGACATCTTCGTTCATCCTGGAGCCTATTCGGCGTTCAGTAGGAGCGTTGAAATTAGCATTTGGAGCAAATTGTGCCGGTTGGTCGTTGTTACCGCCGGCATTTTCATTTCCAAAGTTTTTGGCATAATCCTGTTCGAGGTCTTCGAAACGTGCGTATTGTCCAACGAAACGCAGCTCGACGTCGCCGAGTTTTCCGTTACGGTGCTTGGCAATACTGACAACGGCTTTTCCTTTTGTCGAAGTATGGTCTTCATCTTCGCTAAGTCCATAATACTCAGGACGATAGATAAACAAAACCATATCAGCGTCCTGCTCGATAGCTCCCGATTCACGAAGGTCAGAGAGGATAGGCTTTTTGGAGCCTGGACGTGTCTCGACGCTACGCGACAGCTGTGAAAGGGCCAGGACAGGGATGTTCAGCTCCTTGGCAAGACTCTTCAATGAACGTGATATATTGCTGATTTCCTGCTCACGGTTACCGTTTTTCTCGGTTTTTGCAGTCATAAGTTGTAGATAATCAATAAAAATCATCTGAATGTCGTGCTGCTGTTTGAGTCGGCGGCATTTGGCGCGGAGGTCGAACACCGAGAGCTGAGGTGTGTCGTCGATATACAGTTTCGCGTTGATGAGAGGCGTGACTTTAGTGTTGAGTTGCTGCCATTCGTATTCGGCGAGCTGTCCGGAGCGCAATTTGTCGGCCGTGAGAGATGTCTCCGAAGATATCAGACGTGTGACGAGCTGCACTGATGACATCTCGAGTGAGAAGAACGCAATAGGCTTGTTGAAATCAACTGCGGCGTTGCGTGCCATGTTGAGCGCGAAAGCTGTTTTACCCATACTCGGACGTGCGGCCAGGATGATGAGGTCGGATTTCTGCCAGCCTTGTGTGATGCGGTCAAGCTCGGTGTAGCCCGAAGGCACTCCACGAAGCGCTGAACCGGCATTCTTGGCCTTTTCTATATCGTCGATGGCGAGTTTCACAAGGTCGGGCATCTGGTCGTAGTTGCGGCGCAAATTGTTCTCGCTGATTTGGAACAGATTGTTTTCAGCTTTATCTAATAAATCGAACACGTCGGCAGAATCTTCGTAAGCGTCTTTTATGGTCTCCGACGATATCTGGATGAGCTGGCGCTGTATGTATTTCTGCAATATGATTCTTGAGTGATACTCAATATTTGCTGACGAAACCACACGATTGGTGAGCTGCGAGATGTAATATGGGCCGCCCACTGCCTCAAGGTCGCCTGTCGATTTCAGGTGGTTGGTGACGGTGAGGATATCGACCGGCTCAGATTTTGTGAACAAATCCTTGATTGCAGCAAATATTATCTGATGTGCTTCCTTGTAAAACACCTCCGGCGACAAAATATCAATCACTGCGTTCACGGCCTCTTTTTCAAGCATGAGCGCACCTAAAACGACCTCCTCCAAATCGACTGCTTGAGGCGGTATTCTTCCTTGACTATTAAGCACATCCACGCTCGCAGCAGTGGTTTGCGACTTGATAAAACCCGATTTTTTTATGCTGTCATTATTCATACCACAAAATTATGAATAATGATGATGTGTTTATTAAATGTTGATAACTTTTTTGAAAACAGCACGCAACGCCTTGTTTTCCTGCTCCAAATCACTGGTAATCAAGCTGCGTTCCATGACGTTGTCGCTTAGGGCATTGAGTATGATTCGGCTGTGTTCGAAGAGTTTCTTGTCGGGGAAGACACTTTCATATACGTTTTGTAATGAGAAGTCGGTTTTGACTTTCTCATGATGAAAATCGGATTGCTGCAGAATCTCTCTGAAATTCAAGATTTTGTAATTTAACTCTTTGGATTCCAATAAGTTATATTTTTGTAAAGATGCTGTGATGTTTTGCGATGCGAAACATATTACGCGTTCGAAACCGGCAAGTTGCTGAGTTAAAATAGCCAGACTTTCCTTCCATTTTGAGAGGTTGTCGAGGCAATTCCAATTGTATATTCTGTCATATTGTCCGTTATTGGAGAGGATAGAAAATCCGATTATAAACTCGGTGTAAGGTTTGTCGCCATCAAAAAGAGGCACGGCAGGGCGATAAAACAACAGATTGAGGAATGCAAATGACGGGTTGCGATCGCCGACAAGTTCGTAAAGTGTCTTATAATCAATGGCATAAGGCTCATTGGCTTTGTTTGGGACATCTTTCCAGCAATGGCCGTGAAACTCGCAACGATAAGGTGTATCACATTGGTTTCCAATAGGAATCTTTGGCGAATGAGGCTGTTTTATGATGTCTTTGAAATGTGCTATATTTTTTGCAATAACCTCTTGATATTGCTCGGCGTAGTCTTTAACAGATTGAAACACAAATAGTTGTGATAAATCCAAATCGCCGTTGCGGACATAGTCGGCGTTGATATACATTAGCTGGATGTCGGAAAGTGGGACGTTGCAGCCTTTAAGGACGTAATATTGAAGTGCTGCGTCTTTCATATAAGTAGGGCTGATGCTGAGTGAGCTTTTCACCTCGATGGCGCGCCATTTGTCGCCGTCGCGAACTATGATGTCGAGCATTATGAGAGTGTCGTCGTATTGAAAGACGGCCTCGTACATCACGTTTACATCAGGATTTGAAAGGTTTTGCAGAGTTTCTGTTACTTTTTTGCTGAATTGCGATGGCGAGTTTGGCGTCATGTTGATGCCTCCAGGAAAAAGTTGCTGTGCAAGTATTCCGACGTCGGTACCACGTTTGAACTTGGCACGTTGTTCCATGCTTAGCTTATCGCGCAAAAACGGGCGGTTTTTAAACAAATACAACGCTTTTTCGCATTGCTCACCTTTGATATATGTCGATTTTGATAGAATATGCATCTTATTGATTATTAGTAAGTTGTAGGACGTTTTTCTTTGCGAAGAAAGTCATTGAGATACCTCTTGCAAGCATGAATCCGAGAAAAGCGATCCAGAGTCCGTGGTTGCCATATAATGGCATCAGGAAATACCACATCGGCAGGAAAACCAGAATCGACGAGATAATCATGGTGTTGCGGATTGCTTTTGATGCTGTGGCACCGATGTAAATGCCGTCCCAAAGGAATGCGGCAAAGGTGATGAGTGGGATCAACACCATATATATATAATAAGGTTGTATTTGCTCGATGATGACCGGCTGGTTGGAAATCATTTTTACGAAAGGAGTGGGGAAGAGGGCGTAAAGTATTGCGAATGGCACACAGATGTATGCTCCCCATTTGAAAAGATGCATCACCACGCTGCGGAGGCTTTTTTCGTCGCGGGCGCCAACGAACTTGCCTACAAGAGCTTCGCCAGCGTATGCAAAACCATCGGTGAAATATGAGAAGATGTAAAAGAATTGCAGTAGTATCATGTTGATACTCAGTATGTTATCTCCCAACTTCGCTGATTGGTTGGTGAAGAAGGCGATAGTAAACACGAGGAGTATGCTTCTGATCATCAAATCGGTATTGACTTTGAAAAACCTCTTTAATTTGTTGATATTCAATAAAATACGGATATCGATTCTGATAAGGTACTTTTTGTATTTTGTAATAATGAATATGATACCAGTGATGAGTCCGCAATATTGTGCTATGACGGTGCCGAGTGCCACACCTACGACATTTTGTTTTAAAACTATGACGAACAATATGCTGAATGCTATGTTTAACACGTTGATAATTATGGCTATAGCCATCGGAATCTTGGTGTTTTGCATGCCGATGAACCAGCCGTTGAGGCAGTAGAGCAGCATATTGGCAGGTGCCGCCCATATTCTGACGAAGAAATATGTGATGGCTAGGTTTTCCACGTCGTTGCTGCCATCGAGGAGGATGATGCTTAGTCGTGCTATTGGTTTTTGCAGACATAATATTAATAGGAATGCCAATATTGCGATGCAGATTGACCTATAGAGTGAATAGCTTGTTTCGGCATAGTCTTTTGCGCCGTACGATTGTGCTGTGAAGCCTGTTGTTCCGGCGCGCAGGAAGCTGAAGAAAGAATACATCACGCTGAATATCGTTCCGCCCAGGGCGATGGCGCCTATATAAATGGGCGAGCTTAGGTGTCCCATCAGCATCATATCGACGAGTCCGAGCAACGGAATCGTTATGTTGCTGATAATGTTTGGGATGGCTAATTTGAGTATTGAACGATTCATACAAAAAAATTTATGCAAAAATAAAAAAATATTAGGCTGTGTATTAAATATTTTCGTAAATTTGCGCTGTAAATCATAGGGTTGTGGATTTTTGTGGAGCGATTCCACACTTTTCTACAACATGTGATTGTGGAAGCGAGAAGGCAGTAAAATTTAATAAATTGATTATCAATAAGTTAAAAATTTTTTAAATTTAAAATGCAATTTGGCATAGTTTTGGCACAAATTGTAATTCGTTAGCATAGACTAATTTAAAATTATAACAACAATGAAAAAAGTATTAACAATTTTGTCAGTCGCATTAGTAGCTTTAACATTAAGCTCATGCGTTGAGAGTTCAAAGAAGTATCAGACATTATTGGCTGAGAAGGAAGCCCTTGTTATTGAAAACCAGAACATTGAGAAGGAGTTTGACGCCACAATTGGTATTATCAATGAGGTTGAGAACAATCTTCAGGCAATCCGTGATGCAGAAGGCATGTTGACAGTTAAGCAAGAGGGTAATGAAAGAGACCAGTTGGTTTCAGAACTTCTCCAGATCAAGGAAAAGATGGCTGAGAACCATGCACGTTTGGATTCTTTGAATGAGGCTCTTACAAAGGCCAACAGAAACAATGCTAACCTTCGCGCTCAGATCAAGAAGCTTCAGGCTCAATTAGCTGAGAAGGAAGAAATGATTGCTAACTTGCAGGCTCAGATCGTTGAGAAAGACGGTCAGATTGCAAACTTGAACACACAGGTTGCAAACCTCAACAGCAATTTGGACAATGCTAACAACGAGATTTCAAATCTCAACAACAACTTGACCGACCGCACAAATGAGTTGAACTCAGTTTATTATGTTGGCGGTACTATGAAAGAGTTGAAGGCAAAAGGCGTTATCCTCAGCAAGACAAAGGTTTTGAAGGGTGATGTTCCTACACAGGAATTCACAAAGGGTGACATGCGTGAGCTTACAAGCATCGTGTTCAATTCAAAGAAAGCTGTTGTCCTCTCAACACATCCAACAGATGCATACAACCTCGTGAAAGGTGTTGACGCAGAAGGCAACAAGATCATGACACTTGAAATTACAAATCCAGAGGCATTCTGGAAAGTAACAAAATATTTGGTTGTTCTAACCAAGTAATTTTTCTGCTCGTTTTCAATATTTACGGGAATCCGGCGCCGCCTGGCGCCGGATTCCTACTTTTTTGTATGGTAAATTTTTTGCGTTTTTTTTGACATCGATACAAATAAATTATTTATTTTTGCAAAACGAGCAGAAGAAAAATTATGTCAAAAAAGATATTGATTGTCGATGACAACGTGGCTTTCGGCGTGATGCTGAAGACATGGTTCCAGAAAAACAGCTGGGATGCTGACACTGTATCGACTATGGATAAGGCGATGCATGCAGTCAATACGTCGTATTATGACCTGATACTGAGTGACTTACGTCTCCCCGACGGCGACGGAATCATATTTCTCACATATATCCGTGAGAAAAAAATCATGACACCTTTTATTATAATGACAGGCTATGCCGACGTGCAGACAGCTGTCAACGCAATGAAGCTTGGTGCCTTCGACTATCTTAAAAAGCCTATCATTCCTGAGGTTTTGCAACAAAAGATTGATATGGCGCTGAAACAGGAAACTGTAGAGCCACAACACGAGAAGAAACATATACAGAACAGTGATATCACCAAGGTGGTGAAGGGCAACAGCCCCGTCATCCAGCGAGTATATACACATGTGTCGCTTGTGGCGCCAACAAAGATGTCGGTGCTGGTGCTTGGAGAAAGCGGAACGGGCAAGGAATACATCGCCAGGATGATACATGACCAGAGTGGAAGGAAAGACAAGCCATTCATCGCTGTTGACTGCGGAAGCCTCTCTATGGAGCTTGCACCATCGGAGCTGTTCGGACATAAAAAAGGCTCATTCACATCGGCTATAGCTGATAAAAAAGGCGTTTTTGAAGAGGCCAAAGGCGGCACAGTGTTTCTTGATGAGGTGGGAAACCTGCCTTATGAGGTGCAAAAACAGCTCTTGAGGGCGTTGCAGGAACAGAAAGTGAGACCTGTAGGTTCGGCACAAGATATCAATGTTGACGTCAGAATAATAGCAGCGACAAATGAAGACCTGGGAAAAGCCATAGAAGAAGGTCGTTTCCGTCAGGATTTGTATCATAGAATCAATGAGTTCTCAATTGAAGTGCCGCCATTACGCGACAGAATTGATGATTTGGAGGAGTTTGCATATCATTTCCTGGCTCAAGCTAACGATGAACTTGGCAAAGATGTGAAACGCATATCAGCTGAGGCACTTGAGAAGCTCAAACAGCACAGATGGGACGGCAACCTTAGAGAATTGAGAAATGTGATACGCCGTGCCACGTTATTTGCTGAAAATCAGGAGATTACACCTGATAACCTGCCGGTATTGACAAGCCGTATTCAGAAACAGCACGAGGTTGAGGACATGGCGCTGCAGCCTGGTGACGAGAAAGAGCAGATTTTGGCGGCGTTGAAGAAGGCAAGGGGCAACAAAACCGTTGCGGCAAAATTGCTTCAGATTGACCGTAAGACCTTATATAACAAGATGCATCTTTACGGGATGGATCTTACTTAAACTCAGGATATAATTCGTAAAACTTGTTCTCGAAAGTACGGACACGGTTGAGTGACTTGCGTGTCCAGTCTAGACGTATTTCCTGTTTCTCCTCTTCGCTGAGGTGCCAGTCGATATTGCTTTTATGCAGACGTTGGGTTAGTGTGAACATCAGCAAAGCAGCGGAGACACTGATATTGAAGCTCTCGGTGAATCCGTGCATCGGGATTTGGACGTACATGTCGGAGTGGGCTAGGGCATAGTCGGTGAGACCGGTTTTCTCAGTGCCGAACACCACGGCAATAGGCTCGTCGAGAGGCAAGGTTTCAGGCGTGTAATCATTTTGATGCGGGCATGTTGCCACTATTTTATAGCCTTTGCTGTGAAGATAATCGAAAGCCTCTGGGGTGTTGAACTCGTTGACGTTGTATTTATGCAAATCGAGCCATTTGCTGCTGCCTACCACAATATCCGGGTTGATGTCATATACCCATTTGTTTTCGATGATATGAATATCTTGCACGCCTGTGAGGTCGCAGCTGCGCAAAACAGCGCTGGCATTGTGCGATTGATAGATGTCTTCAAGCACTATCGTGAGGTGGCGTGTGCGATAATCGAGCACCTGTTCGAAGCGCCGTTTCCTCTCATCGGTGATGTAGTTGGAGAGAAATTCGTATAATTTTTGTTCTTTTGCGTTCAAAATGAATGAATTACGTATTTTTTAATTTCAAAGAAAAATTTTTACAAATATATTAAAAAATTTGTTCAAACATAAAGAAAAATAGCGTAAATTTGCAGCTCGAAAAATTTATTGATATGGCAAAAGAAAACGTACAGAAAGACGGCGAACGTCTCGAACAGATTGAGTCAACATTAGGTAAGACAGAAATGTTTATTGAAGAGAACAAAAAGTCAATCACAATAGCTGTTGTTGCTATCGTTGTGGTTATTTTGGCTATCTTCGGTATTAAGAAATTCGTCATGGAGCCACGTGAAGATGCGGCAGCAAATGCGATGTTCCGCGCTGAGCAGCTTTTCAGAAATGATGATTATGCTACAGCTCTTAACGGTGACGGCAATGTTGACGGTTTCCTCGCAGTGATTAGTGAATATGGTGGAACAAAATCAGGCAATTTGGCAAAGTGCTATGCTGGTTTGTGCTATCTCAATATGGGTGAATTTGAAAACGCCATCAAATATTTGAGCGATTACAATGGCAAGGATCAGTTCATGAAGCCGTTGGCCATGGGTGCTATGGGCGATGCCTATATGGAGCTTGACAATGTGGCCGAGGCAGCAGCTTGCTATGAGAAAGCCGCAAGAGACACCAAGAACATCACCACAACACCGATGTTCCTGATGAAGGCCGGCTATGCATACGAGATGGTTGAGAACTATAAGAAAGCCTTGGAGATGTACAATATCATCAACAGCGAGTATCCTACAAGCACAGAAGGATTCCACGTATTGAAGAATATTGCTTACGTCGAGGCTAAGATGGCCGAATGAGAATAGTATATTTCGGTACACCAGAATTTGCGGCATCACAACTGGAAGCCATATTGGCGGCAGGTTATGATGTCGCAACTGTTATTACTACTCCCGACAAGCCAGCGGGACGCGGTAAGCAGATGCACTCATCGGAGGTGAAAGAATGTGCCTTGAGGCATGGGTTGCCTGTCCTGCAGCCTGAAAAGCTCAAAGACGAGGCTTTCGTGGAGCAGTTGCGCTCATACAATGCCGATTTATTCGTGGTGGTGGCATTTAGAATGCTTCCAGAGGTGATTTGGAGCATGCCGCCGAAGGGGACGATAAACCTTCATGCCTCATTGTTGCCACAATATCGCGGCGCAGCACCAATCAATCATGCTATTATAAATGGTGAAAAAGAGACTGGTCTGACGACGTTCATACTCGAAAAAGAGATTGACACTGGAGCTATGATTATGCAGGAAAAACTGGAGATTACCGATACCATGACCGCCGGTGAGCTTCACGACGCACTGATGGTTATGGGCAACAATGTCATCGTGAAGACCATAAAGATGATAGAAGAAGGCAGGGTGGAGGCAAAGAGCCAGAATTTGGTGATAGAGAGCGAAAAACTTACCTTGAAACCTGCGCCGAAGATTTTTAAGGAGGACTGTTACATCGACTGGAAAAAATCCGGACGAGATATTTACAATTTTGTAAGAGGATTGTCGCCATATCCGGCAGCGCATGCTAAGATTCAGAATCCGAGCGGTGACGTATTGGATTTGAAGATTTTCAAGACCGAATTAGTGTCAAAATCTGATAGTGAATATCCTGTTTATAGCATAAAAACTGACCAAAAGACATATTTGGAGGTGGTTTTAGAGGATTTTTGTATCAAAATATTGGAGCTTCAGCAGGCTGGCAAAAAATCGATGCCAATTGCGGAATTCCTAAGAGGGACAAGGGTTTCGGAAGATTGGCGCCTCATTTTGTAAATGACTGTGAAATTTTTTTTTCAAAAAAATGAAAAAAAATTGAAAAAATAGTTGAAAGTTGCTGATTTTGTGTTATATTTGCATGTCAAAAATTACAAACTTATTAAAATTTACAAAATGAACAAGGCAGAATTAGTAAACGTGATGGCTGAAAAAGCTGGCCTCACAAAAGTGGACGCCAAGAAGGCATTGGACGCATTTATTTGCGCAGCAACAGGTGCAATCCGTAAAGGTGAACGCATTTCATTAGTCGGATTTGGCACATTGTCAACAACAAAACGTCCAGCACGTAAAGGTCGTAACCCACAGTCTGGCGCTGAAATCATGATTGCCGCTAAGACAGTTGTGAAATTCAAAGCTAGTGCCGATTTAGTAAAATAATAGTTTTTTACTATTGACATCTAGGCCGCTTTTTAGCGGCCTTTTTTTGTTTAGAACAATGACTGCTGGCGGCCTTTTTCTTTGAGGTTGCCGTTCTCGTCCTGCTCGATGACACCGTTGTCGAGCATCCAGCGTACTGTTTCGAGTACTTTCTCCTCGAGATAATTCTTGGCCAGCGACGGCGTCTCATAAAGAGGCACTACGCGTTTGTTAAGCTCTTCGAGAATCAGCTCGCTGATATTTTTGTATTCCTCGTCGTTGATATTCATCCTGTTGCGTATGCTGCAGACATCGCATCTGCCACATCGTGTCTTGATTTTCTCGCCAAAATAGCGTAGCAGTTGCACGCTGCGGCATTCGTTGTCGTTGTTGACAAAGTCGATGACGGCCTGTACGCGTGCTGTGGCGTCGTCTTTACGATTTTTATATACTTCGTCGGAGAGGGCGAAATGGCGCGTGTCCTGACGCTCGGTGAGATACTGGATCTGTGGCTTGTCGTTGCGCGAGATGTATGTTAGGAAGTTGTATTTCTCAAGCTTTTTCAGTGCCGACTCGACATTTTCGACGCTGGTGCCGAGCTTGTGGCTTATCTGTTCCTCTTTAATCTTGACAAAATCGGAGAGTATTCCTGGGTAGTTGCGGAGCAGATATTTGATTAAGGTGTCGAACTCGGCATATTCCACCTGGAAGCGGTATAGGTCTTCGCGGCTGGCTTTTATGAAGAGCTGCGATGGCGTGTTGAGGGCCTCGGAGAGTGCGAAAAGGCCTTCACGTTCCATGAGTTTCAATGAGTTGAACACTTCGAGGAGGGAGAAGCCATAAAATGATGCAAATTCGTTCATGTCGAACGGGTAGCTTTGTCCATTGCCTGTTCCGACAGGTATTTGCAGATAGTTGCCGAGGGCGTCGTATATCGTTTTTATGCGGTCGAGTTCGGGATACGACTGCTGGAGGTTGTCTTTTAGCTGTTTGATGTCGCTGTCGGCAACGAGCAGGAAGGCTTCGGATGGCTTTAGGTCACGACCGGCGCGTCCTGCCTCTTGAAAATATGCCTCGAGGCTGTCGGGAAGGTCCATGTGGACAACAACGCGCACATCAGGCTTGTCGATGCCCATGCCGAAAGCATTGGTGGCCACAATTACCTTAATGCGTCCGTCCATCCACAGCTTCTGGCGCTCGTCGCGGGTCTTTGCATCGATGCCTGCATGGTAAAACGTGGCGCTGATGCCAACCGACTGCAGCCAGTCGGCTATGACTTTAGTGCGCTTGCGGCTGCGTACATACACTATGCCACTTCCAGATTGCATTTTCATGAAGAGCCTGTACATGAGTCCGTATTTGTCGGCGACTTTGATGACATTGTAGGTGACATTTTTGCGTTCGTAGCTCGTCTGGAACACGTTCTGTTTCTTAAAGCCTAGTCGGTATTGGATGTCTTCAACTACTTTGGGTGTTGCAGTGGCTGTAAGTGCCAATACAGGGGTGTTGGGGATGTATGGCCGTATCTCGGCTATCTTTAAATAAGGCGGTCGGAAATCATAGCCCCATTGTGAGATGCAGTGCGACTCGTCGATGGCGAGGAGGCATACTTTCATCTTTTTTATAGCTTCTATGAAGGCGTCGGTCATGAGGCGTTCGGGCGAGACGTAGAGAAACTTCAGGTTGCCGAATGCTGCTTTGTTATATGCTATTTCCACCTCATTGGGATGCATTCCCGAATAGATTGCCGCCGCAGGGATATTGATGTTTTTCAGGTGCTGGACCTGGTCTTTCATGAGTGAGATGAGTGGGGTGACAACGATGCAGACGCCATCCATGGCCATCGCTGGCACCTGGAAACACACTGATTTGCCGCCGCCTGTTGGCAAAAGCGCAAGGGTGTCGTTACCGTTAATGACAGCATCGACGATGTCTTCCTGCATGGGGCGGAAAGATGGATAACCCCAGTATTTTACCAAAACCGAACGTGTAAGTTCACTCATCTTAATATTTTTTTGCAAATATAACAATTTTTTGGAATTTTTTCTTAATTTTGCACCCGATTTTTTGATATTTTTAAAAATAGATAAAAATTGATGTTAAAATATTGATAATCATTTAATTATAAACAAATGACAAGTATTCGTAATGTTGCGATTATCGCTCACGTTGACCACGGAAAGACCACTTTGGTGGATCGAATCCTGTATCAATCAAAGCTTTTCAGGGAAGATAAGGATAATGGAGATTTGATTCTGGATAACAACGACCTTGAGCGTGAACGAGGTATCACCATCTTGTCGAAGAACGTCTCAGTGCGTTATAAAGATGTGAAAATCAACATTATAGATACTCCCGGCCACAGCGATTTCGGTGGTGAGGTGGAGCGTGTCTTGAACATGGCAGACGGCGTCCTGTTACTCGTCGATGCTTTCGAAGGCCCAATGCCTCAAACTCGTTTCGTGCTTGAGAAAGCTATTCAGCTTGGTCTGAAGCCTATCGTCGTTGTCAATAAAGTTGATAAACCTAACTGCACACCGGAAGAGACGCAGGAAGCTGTGTTCGACCTGATGTATAACCTTGGTGCAACTGACGACCAGCTCGACTTCCCGACAGTATTCGGCTCATCGAAACAAGGCTGGATGTCAGACCACTGGACACACGTCACAAACGACGTCTCTTACCTTTTGGATGTGATTATCAACACCATTCCTGAGGCAAAATACGAGGAGGGAACACCTCAGATGCTTATCACTTCGCTTGATTACAGCTCGTATGTGGGCCGTATCGCTGTGGGTAGATTGAAACGCGGTATCCTTCAGGCAGGTATGAACGTCTCGTTGGTGAAACGCGACGGCTCGGTTGAGAAAAACCAAATCAAAGAGTTATATACTTTTGAAGGTCTTGGCAAGGAAAGAACGAAGAAGCCTGTGATGGCTGGCGATATCGTAGCTGTTATGGGTCTCGAGAACTTCGAAATCGGTGACACTGTTGCGGATTTCGAAAATCCGGAAGCACTGCCTCCAATTCATGTAGATGAGCCGACAATGAGTATGTTGTTCACCATCAACAACTCGCCATTCTTCGGACGTGAAGGCAAGTTTGTGACATCACGTCACCTGCGCGAACGTCTTTATCGTGAGACAGAGAAGAACCTCGCATTGAAGGTTGAAGACACCGAGTCACCTGATTCATTGATGGTTTATGGACGTGGTATCCTTCACCTCAGCATTTTGGTTGAGACTATGCGCCGTGAGGGTTATGAATTCCAGATTGGTCAGCCGAAGGTGCTTTTGAAAGAAATCGACGGCAAGAAATGCGAACCTATCGAGGTGATGAATGTGCAGGTGCCTGAAAACTTTGCTGGCCGCGTCATTGAGTTGGCGTCACAGCACAAGGGCGAGATGACCAACATGAGTCCTAAGGGCGACCGTATGAACCTAGACTTTGACATTCCGGCACGTGGCCTCATTGGATTACGTAGCGCAATGCTTACCGCAACTGAAGGCGAGGCTGTGATGTCGCACCGTTTCAAGGATTACGAGCCATGGAAAGGTGACATGGACACTCATGAGGTCGGCGCATTGATAGCAATGGAGACCGGAACAGCTGTTCCTTACGCTTTGTGGAAGCTGCAGGATCGTGGCAAATTCTTTGTACAGCCTAACGAAGATGTTTATATGGGCGAGGTCATTGGCGAGAACACCCGTGCCAATGATATAGTGCTGAATATCAACAAGACAAAGCATCTTACCAACGTGCGTGCTTCAGGTTCGGATGATAAGATTGTGCTCATTCCACCGGTAAGAATGTCGCTTGAAGAATACATGGAATACATCCGCGATGACGAGTATCTCGAGGTGACTCCAAAGAGTCTGCGTCTGCGTAAAATCATCCTCGATGAGATTGAACGAAAGCGTAGCGGCCGTCGCAGCGAAGAAATAAGCGACTAATCGGAAATATCATATTTTTCGGCCAACATGGCCAAGAGGGCATCGGATTGATTCATGAATTCGATGCCTTTTTCTTCCCAGTCGGGCAGGGTGGAGGCATCTTCACCTCGGCGGCTGTCCATATCTGTCAGATAATCGGCTGATTGTTGCTCCAGCTGGATGAACATCGGACGCATTTTATGGCAAACAGCCTGCGCTTTCGCAAAGTCGTGCTCAGTGATGGCATCGTTGAGAATCACCAGGTTATCGGAAGTGGTGTTAACAAAAGTTTGTAATATTTCGCGGATGGCGTTGCTGTCGTTATCAAACATTGCGCAAAGTTGCGGAAAATCGTCAGTAAACTCACATTCTTTGCATTCCTCTTCAACCCAATTGTCATTTAAAAGAAGCGCTAATTCTTTGATGCTGAATGGTTTTTTGATATATCCATCGAAGCCTTCGCGTAAAGCGTATTTCTCGGAATATTCATCGCTTGCTGTCATCAAAATGACTTTTTTGTCAGGATGAGCCTCTTTAATCATCTTTTTGACATCGTTACCCGAGAAAGTGCCCATTTCGTGGTCGGTGAGCACCAAATCATATTTGTCGAGTTCGTTGATATACTTGTTGAACTCTATGTACGAGCGGCAGATGGCGGAATTATGCCCGATTTTGTTAAGCATGGCGCTGATGACTGCAAGCAGGCTGTTGTCGTCGTCGATGAGAAGAATGTTAAGCTTCTTTTTAGGTGTAATGACTTGAATATCATTGTGTTCGGTCTCATTTTCTTCGACATTTTCAACGATTTGTACAGGAATGGAAATCTCGAAATGGCTGCCTTTTTCGAGTTCCGACATCACTTTGATGTTGCCACCGAGAATCTCAAGCAATCCTTTCACCACGAAGAGTCCGAAGCCGTTGCCTTCTGCCAATCCTGTGTTGTTTTCCGCCTTGCTGAAAGGCTTGAACATCTCTTCAATCTTTTCGTTAGGGATGCCGATTCCTTGGTCTATCACATTGAAAATCAGTTTGTTGTTGGCAATATAGACTCCGAAATGAACTTCGCCTTCGATGGTGTATTTTATCGCATTTGAAATAATGTTGCTTGCCACTTGTTTGATTTTCAATGCATCTGAGTTAATGAACACATCATCAGCGATATTTTTATGATAGAAGAATTTGAGTTGTTTGTTTTCGGCAATCGGCTTGAACATTGAGGCGAGCTGGTCGCAGAGTTCCGAAACGTTGAAATCGGCACGGCGGATGAACTGCTTGCCTTGCTCGAGGCTCGAAAAGTCAAGTAAATTAGACAGAAGCGAGAGGATGTGCTGTGACGAATATTTCATCGAGTCGAGACGTTGGCGGTCGTTCTCATTGTGTTGCTCCATCTGCATCAGCTCGATGTAGCCGATAACCGATGATAGTGGCGCCTTGATGTCGTGTGACACTGAAAGCAGCAGTTTGTGACGGCTCTCCATGATTTCTTCGGTGCGCCGTTGTGCCTCTTCCATAGCTCGGCGTGCCCTCGAAACACGTTTTATATCTCTGGAAATCAATAAGATAAAGAGTAAAATGCTGACCAAAGCAACGGTGCCGCCGTAAATTGAGTAATCGAGACTCTGTTTGATGAGCGACTCGCTTTTTTGGATTGCTGTCATCACCGAAGTAAGCGTTTGTTGGTGAAGCACTATGAGAAGTCCCGAAATCTCCTCGGAAATCTCCTGGTCTGATTTTATGAAGCTTTGATATTGATTTTCAATGGTTTGAAGCCTTTGAAGATATTCCTGTTTGCCCTTGTCGGTATAAATCTTGATGCCTTCCATGAGGTCAATTCGGCTACCTGGCGTCTCTTCAGTGATGGTGTCGTACGTCGTCGTAGTGACAAATATTACGCTGTCGCGAGGCGTCTCAGAGTTGAAAACACGTTGGAAAAAGCCTTGACGCTCAGCTTTTCGCACAATTGTGTCGATATGCGTCACTGCGACAATTCGCGTCGTTTTCTCCTTGGGCTTGTATTCCGACAGAAGTTTGTAAATCTCGTCATAAGGGTTAAATACATCGTATTGATGTGTTAACTCCTTGATAATGTTTTCTTTACGGTTTAGCAAATCGACGATGTCGTTGAGAAGCTGATTGTTTCTTGTGTCGTCTTCCGAATAAAACACAATAGAATCTTTAATAGCCGCTGTGAGTTGCAGATTGTCGCCGAATTGTATAAGATGCTCGGGACTTCCCGAAATTGTATAAAGCTGGGCGTGCGATTGTGCCTCGTTGACATTCTGTATCAATTCATTGGTAAAATGGAGCACCTTTTCGTTTTTGTCGATCGCAACACGTTGATTCTGAATTGTTTTCTTGAGATTTGAGATGTAGTAAATCATAAAGGCACATATGATGATGGACATGACATAAATCACAATCACCTCCCAACGGATGCGGCCTTCGTAATGCTTTCGTATGAATTTCACTTCTCTCATGGTCACAAAATTACTAAAAAATCGGTATATATCAGAAAATTTTAATATTTTTGCATAATAAATTTAATAAAAATGAAGAAAATTCTGGTTTTCGCGCTTTGTGCGATGATTTTTATGGGATGTACTAAAAAAAGAGAGGTTAGTATTATGAATGTCAATGATTTCAATGCTACAGTAGATGGTAAAAAAGTGTCGTTATACACTTTGAAAAACGGTTTTCTGACCATGCAGGTGACTAATTTCGGCGGACGTGTCGTCTCTCTGTGGATGCCAGATAAAAAAGGCAATTTCGACAATGTTGTGCTAGGCTACGATAATATCGACAGCTATATTAATAATAAAGGTGAAAGATATCTTGGCGCTGTTGTAGGACGTTATGCTAACCGTATCGGACATGGCGAGTTTGTTCTCGACGGCAAGAAATATGAGCTTATCAAGAATGACAACGGCAACACTCTGCATGGTGGCGAGTTTGGCGTTGACCGTGTTGTTTGGGACGTGAAATCGGTGAACGACACATCAATAGTTTTGTATGTGGTATTGCCGGACGGAATGGATGGTTTTCCGGGAAACCTTGACATCACAATGACTTACAGTTTGACTTCGGATAATGAGTTCTGCGTTGATTATAAAGCGACTACAGATGGGCCGACGGTATGCAATCTGTCGCATCACTCATTTTTCAATTTGAAGGGTGAGGGCAACGGCACTGTTCTTGACCATGAGCTGATGATTAACGGCAAACTGTTAACTGTTATTGACGAGCACCTAATTCCTACGGGCAATTTCATTAATGTAAAAGGCACTCCTATGGATTTCACAAAAGCGAAACCGATTGGTCGCGACATTCAAGCATATCATCCTCAGATGGTTAATGGTGGCGGTTATGATTTCAACTGGGTTTTGGATAAAAAACTAGGTGCTATGGGACTTGCTGCAGAGGTTTACGAGCCTGCATCGGGCAGGGTGATGGAGGTGATGACCGACCAGCCAGGCATGCAGTTCTACAGCGGCAATTTCTTCCCGACAAAATATTGTTCGTTTGCCCTTGAAACACAATTGTTCCCGGATTCTCCAAACCAGCCTAACTTCCCAAGTGCGGTGTTAAGACCAGGGGAGGAGTATCGTCATGCTTGCGTTTACAAATTCAGTCTTAGATAGTCTTATCTATTTTCCAAGAAAACGCTCTCAGACCCAGTTCTGGTGTCTGCAGATCGTGATTGTGTAACTCATTCAAGATGCTATCCACTTTCTCATCATCTACGAAAGTGAGTATGGCATCGTTGAATGTTGGCCAGGTGTGGGTGCCGTAGTGTGCTTCACCTGATAATGAGCCTCTACCTGTGATTTCATTCCAACGGGTGAAGCCCCGAACTCCTTGTTTTTCAAGGAGTTCGGAGATTTCTTCGTAATATGCCTGATTATAGGCTATAAATATTGCTGTCATTGTATTTCGTTTAAAGTTCGTTAGCTAAAGCGAGTCTTGCGGCTTTTCTTTCCTGACGTCTTCTTCTTCTCGAGATGAAGATGGCGTACAATGTCGGGATGAGCACCAGGGTGATGAGTGTTGAGAATGTCAGACCCCAAGATACCACGACGCCGAGGCCGTTCCACATTTCAGCGCCTTCGCCTGTGCCGAGAGCCATAGGCACCATACCGAGAACGGTGGTGAGTGTAGTCATCAAGATAGGACGCAGACGCTGGCGCGAGGCGGTGACAACTGATTCGTTGACGCCCATGCCGCGTTCGAGACATAATCTCGTATAGTCGATGAGCACGATACCGTTCTTAACCACGATACCCATCAAAATCATGACGCCGATGAGTGCCATGACGCCGAGTGCCATGCCATTGACTCTCAAGCCGATAAGCACGCCAGTGATGGCGAACGGCACTGAGAACATAATGACGAATGGGTCGAGCAACGACTCAAACTGCGATGCCATCACCACATAAACCAAGATGATGATGAGGATGATGAGTACGAACATATCGCTGAACGCATCTTGTTGGTCTTCATAGTCACCGGCTATTTTCACCATAAACTCGGCTGGGATTTCAACCTTGTCGATGCATTTCTCCGATGCTGCTACACCGTCGCTCAAGGCATAGCCTTTCGATACGATGCCTGTGATGGTAACGATACGTTCACGGTCTTTACGCTCGATGGTAGGAGGGGTGCGGCCTTCCACAATTTTTGCGACTTCACTAAGGCGCACTGCCTGTCCTTGTGAGCCATAGAGCACTATGTTTTCGATGTTTTCGACACCTGTGCGGAACTCTGGAGCGTAACGCACACGGATGTTATACTCGTCACCGTCTTCGCGGAAATATGTCATCACCGAGCCATTGATGCGGTTTCTCACAAATTGTGATGCTGTGGTGATGTTGATGCCGTTGAGCATAAGCTTCTCGCGATCGAAATCGACGTGCATCTCAGGAGTGTATTCGTCACGGCTGATGAGCACCTGCGAAATCTCAGGGCAATCGCGCAATTCAAGAGCCAGATCATTGGCGATGCGGTCGGAGACATTGAAGTCGTAACCGTAAATCTCGAGCTTCACGCTTGCTGTCGAACCCATGCCCATGCCTTCAGAAACGTTGTATTTCTTTATAACGGCGTTGTTTCTCAGGTCTTTACGGATGTATTCGGCAATCTCTTGGGTGCTTCTCTTACGATTTTCCTTGCTGCCGAGGTTGAGGTTCATGGCAAGGATATGAGTGCCGTTGCTTTGCATGGAAGCGAAGGCGTTTTCTTCGTCGGCGACACCGTAACGATAGTTCATTACTTTGATTTCAGGAATCTCGGCCATATATTTCTCGGCCAATTCAGCGCCAAGCTGTCCGGTGATGTCTTCTTGTGTGCCCACAGGCATCTCAATGTTGACGGTTAAACGTCCCTGGTCCATGCTTGGCAGATATTCTGTCTTCATTCCCGGCATGGTAGTGACGATTGTCACGACAAAGATGACTATGGCGATGATGAGTGTCATGGCACGATGTGTCACAGCCCAGTTGATGAGGCGACCGTAGCCACGGCTCAGTGCATCAAGACCTTTATTAATAGGGGTGAACAGAATTTTATGCCATGCATGTGAACGAGGGTTTCTCTTGAGCATCCTGGAACACATCATCGGGACCAGAGTCAAAGCTGCTGACGTTGACACAATCATGATAATACTTACAATCCAACCGAGTTGGTGGAAGAACACGCCCACAGCACCGTTCACCATAGTAAGAGGCAGGAACACCGCCAACATGGTGAGGGTAGATGCTATAACAGAAATTGACACCTCCTGAGTGGCATGTACGGCAGCCTCTTTAGGTTTGGCACCTCTGTCAATATGCGAAGTGATGTTTTCCAATACCACGATAGCGTCATCAACAACCATACCAATGGCGATGGTTAAAGCACTCATTGATATGATATTCAATGTGTTACCTGTCGCAAACAGATATACGACTGAGGCAACCAACGAAATTGGGATAGACAACACAATGATGATGGTTGCTCTCCATCTTCCGAGGAAGATAAACACCACCAGCATAACCACCATGAAAGTGATAAAAATGGTCTCTTTCAATGAGTCGATGGTGTTGACGATGCTCTCGCTAGTATCGTTGATAAGGTTTATTTTAATATCGGAAGGGAGTGTCTTCTGAATCTTCACAAGCTCTTTCTTGATGCCTTGGCAGACCTTCACCGAGTTGGCGTCGGTTTGCTTCTGGATTGTCACCATTGCGCCTTGAATCTTGTTGGAGAACACCTTTTGCAGACGTTCCTGTTCGCCATCGTTAACGCGAGCAACATCTTTCAGATAGATAGGGGTGCCGTTGAAGGTGCCTACAACCACGTCGAGCATCTCTTTTGCCGACTTGAATTCCTTCTCGACACGTACGGCATATGTGTTAGAGCCGATGTCGATATTTCCGGCGGGGGTGTTACGATTTTCGTAAGCCAATGCTTGTGAAATCTGCTCAACTGTGATGTTGTATGCCTCGAGTTTGTTAGGATCGACATATACCTGAATCTCACGTTTAGGAGCGCCTGACACCGACACTGTGCCAACGCCGGCAACACGTGCCAACGGGGTCGTAAGCTTGTCATCAAGGAACTTGTCGAGACCCGAAAGGCTCTCTTCGGCGGTAACGGAAAGGAACATCACGGGGATGTCTTCCATGCTGAACTTGAAAATGGTCGGGTTGCCTGCCCCATCAGGCAGGTACTGCCGCACCATGTCAAGCTTGTCTCGAACGTTGTTGGTGGCCTCCTCAATGTCAATGCCATATTCGAACTGAAGGGTGATAACGCACACGTTTTCCTTCGATGACGAAGAAAGGTGCTTCAGGTCGCTCACACCATTCAGTGTGTTTTCCAAAGTCTTTGTGATATTCGTCTCAATATCTTCGGCGCTGGCTCCCGAATACGACGTCATCACCATGATGGCGTTTGTTCCCATGTCGGGGAACAAGTTGATCGACAGTTTTGTCAGCGCGAAAACACC
>Ga0310690_10002995_pt1 | contig 26304 bp, 20 predicted proteins | sample AusTroGonzalo_MG_2_FD_207661 | JGI IMG/M metagenome (GOLD analysis project Ga0310690, IMG submission 207661) | Bovine rumen microbial communities from tropical cattle in Woodstock, Queensland, Australia - Gonzalo_04 (v2) (version 2) | ecosystem: Host-associated > Mammals > Digestive system >...
CCAGGGCCTTCTTCCACACCTCAACCGGATTTTCGTTGAGCTTACTTTCAACGATGTCCATTGCTTCGTAGAAAATCTGATAAGCCAAATTCTTCTTACCTTCGAGCATGATGTTGTTCACGAACTTAGTGACCTGAACATCACCGTACTTGGGGTCAGGAAGGATAATTCTCTTCTTTGGTTTAGCTTTTCTCATGTCTTTTAAGTCTTTCTGTTTTGACTAATCGTTATTTCTTTGCGGCTTGTTTGGGTCGTTTAGCACCGTACTTCGATCTGCGCTGGCGGCGGCCTTCAACACCAGAGGTATCCAAAGCACCTCTAATGATGTGATAACGCACACCCGGCAAATCCTTAACACGACCTCCTCTGATCATCACAATGCTGTGTTCCTGCAAGTTGTGGCCTTCACCGGGGATGTAGGCGTTGACCTCCTTTTGGTTGGTCAGACGGACCCTGGCAACCTTACGCATTGCTGAGTTAGGCTTCTTGGGGGTCGTCGTGTAAACACGAACACATACACCGCGACGTTGTGGGCTAGCATCCAATGCAGGAGACTTGCTCTTGTCGATCAATTTTTGGCGCCCTTTGCGCACTAATTGTTGAATAGTCGGCATTTTAAATTTGTTAGGTTTAATTTGTTAGTTGTTTAATCCGTTGATTATAAATCAATTTCAGACTCGCACCAAACTGGCCGAGGGCAGCACTTTTCGAGATGTAGTCAGGGAACATAATAAGCCTAGGACGGCTTAGAAGTCTATAAAACCCACTCCGTGACGAATTTTACGCTTGATTTTGGCGTCACTTTGTGTAGAAACCTATTGCGTTTTACCTTATCAGGTTCCTTAACTATATCATTTTCAAGGGCAAGCCCTCTTTCAATTCAGCGGGTGCAAAAGTACAACTTTTTTCAATACGCCGCGCATTTTTTTGAAAATAATTGGAAAATTTGTTGATATAGTTATTCATTTATTTGCTTTTCAGCGATTTACAACTGTTGAAAACTTTATCTTCTGAATGAAAAAAGCGTCTTTCCCGACAGCTTCCTGCCGAAAAAGACGCCATTTCTTGCCCCAAAAAGGCCTCAATATTTCACAAAACGGTCCTCACCGTTGCTCAAACCGAGCAGGTCGCTGCGGCCGAAGAGGAGGAAAATCTTGCGGTCCCAGATGAGTTCCCACAGGATGCGGCTCACGCGCACCTGCTCCTCGGGGGCCAGCTCCTCGCTCGTGATGATGGTGTCTTCAGGGATCACCACCTTGTTTTCCTGGAAGCCAATCTGGATAATCTGATAGCACAGGTTGACGAAAGTGATACCCGTTGTCTTGTCGCGGCCTTCGAGAATCATGAGAATTCTGTCTCTCAACTCTTCGTTCTCATAAATGAGATGTACTGGATTGGTGTCGTATTTCATGGCGCTTATGTTTTGGTTGATGATGCAAATATAGGGGTTTTATCGAAACAAACAAATTTTTCACACCTTATTATTAATATAGGCGGGCGTTTTTTGTATCTTTGCAGTCAAATTGATGAGCATCAAGAATATGTCCAGCGAAGCAATGACACTATTGATCATTTGGGCTGTCGCCGTGGTGGCCTTCTTTGGGCTATGGGCGCTTCTGGCCAAAGTGATTAAGAAAATTAGCGAGAAGAAAAGCCAAGAGGAGGATACTGTTCAAGAGGAAACTACTGACAAAGAGATTTCGCCCAAACAACAATCATGATACATTCCAGGCGAAGCCATTCAATAATTTAGGCCAAAATGCCAAAGCGGTATTACATTGCCATGGCCAAACTCAATTTCGTCTTTCACGACAATTCCGTTGGAAACGTCTTGGATTTGCTTCTTCCCTTTCTTACGTCCCCCAACTTCAAAAGTGAAATCACCGATTACAAAATCAGACTCCCTTGATGCAAACACCTTGTTCATCACTCGCATTTGGTTGTAGAAAAACGTCTCACGCAGGTTGCCGATTTCAGGTCGGTCATTGGCCAAAACTGTCATCAGGCTTGGGTTTTCCACATACACTTTCTCCACTTTTCCCAAGCCACGCAAGCCGCTCGTGTCGTCACGCAGTTGGCCTATCATTCCAGCTTTTTCAAGATAAGTCAAATAATCCGGCACATTGTTCTTGCTGACGTGCAACTCGGCCGCGAGGCTGTCTGCATTAGGTTTATAGGGCGCCAATTCTGCAATCACAGCAAGCATCTGCTTCAGTTTTCGCGCAGTAGAAGCCAGCATGTCGGCATATTGCGGGATGTCGGAGTCAATCGTCTGCGAAATGATTTGCTCCATTCTGATGGCGAAGCCGTTTTCCTTGGCAAATGGGTAATAGCCCGAAGCAAGATATTCCCTAAACAGAGGCAACGGATGCGGCACCGGCAAAGCGACCTTATGGGCCAACATATCATCCAAAGAATAAGTCTCAGACTTCACATCATGAAACAATTCAAGATATTCGCGGAACGACAAGCCCTGCATCGAATACATCAAGGCTCGACGGCTCAAGTCGGCCTCGCCTTTTGTGATATCGAGCACCGATGAACCCGTGAACACAACTTTCAAGTCAGGATGCACATCATAAATCTGTTTCAGTTCGCGTGACCAGTTATGATATTTGTGTGCCTCGTCGATGTAGAGATAGGTGCCGCCCTCCTTGACAAAGTCGTCCGCCAAATCAACCAGACTATGGTTGGCAAAATAAACATGGTCAGCCGAAACATAAAGCCACATTCCCTCGTCGCGATGCGCTTTCAGTCGTTGCAGCAGCATGGTTGACTTGCCCACGCCTCTCGGCCCGACAATGCCGACCAAGCGGCTGTTCCAATCGATCCAATCAGCCATATAGCGCACAAAGCCCATCGGCGTTTGGCGCAGCATTTCTTCCATATAAGCATACAAAGTGACATCCATCATAATTACGACTCTTTGGATTACGACCGCAAAGATACAAAAAATCCCTCATATAGGGAGATTTTTTAAATAAAAAGCACTTAAATAGGGAGAATAATTCAATCATGGCCGATGTAGGGACCGCTGACAGTATGTTGTTGTATCAACATGTCTTTGTCCATAGTATCATGGATGGTAGCGCAAAATTAGGAAGAATTTGGATAAGCAAGGAAATTGGAGATATTTTTTCGTATTTTCGCAGTTCAATTGAAAATCATCAAAACACACTGATATGAAATACGACGTCATCGTTATCGGCAGCGGCCCGGGAGGCTATGTGGCTGCCATCAGAGCATCACAACTAGGTAAGAAGACCGCAGTGGTCGAGAAGGCCGAAGTGGGCGGCATCTGCCTCAACTGGGGCTGCATCCCCACCAAGGCCCTGCTGAAGAGTGCACAGGTCTACACCTATATCAACCACGCCGAGAACTACGGCATCAAAGTGGAAGGCGAAGTAAAGCCCGACATGGAAGCAGTGGTGGCCCGCAGCCGTGGCGTGGCCGACACCATGAGCAAGGGTGTGCAGTACCTGCTCAAGAAGAACAATGTCGACGTCATCGCCGGCTATGGCAAGCTGACCAAAGACAAACAAGTGGAGGTGACCGACGCCGAAGGCAACGTCACCCTCTACGAGGCTGACCATATCATCCTGGCCACCGGCTCACGCGTGCGCGAACTGCCCGCCCTGCCCATCGACGGCAAGAAGATCATCGGCTACCGTCAGGCCCTCGTCCTCGACAAGTTGCCCGAGAGTATGGTGGTCGTCGGCTCGGGTGCCATCGGCTCCGAGTTCGCCTTCTTCTTCACCAGCATGGGTGTCAAAGTTACTTTGGTTGAGTTCCTGCCCAACGTGGTGCCGAACGAAGACGAGGAAGTTTCCAAGCAAGTGGAGCGCGCCTTCAAGAAGCTGAAGATGACGGTGATGACGGAAGCCTCGGTGACCCACGTCGACACCACGGGCGAGAAGTGCATATGCACCATCGCCACCAAGAAGGGCGACAAGACCGTGGAGGCCGATATCGTCCTCAGCGCCGTGGGTGTGCAGACCAACATCGACAACCTCGGTCTTGAAGAATTAGGCATCACTACAGAACGCGGCAAGGTCAACGTGGACGAATGGTATCGCACCAACGTGCCGGGCATCTATGCCATCGGCGATATCGTGCACGGTCCCGCCCTCGCCCACAAAGCCGACCACGAAGCCACCATCTGCGTGGAGAAACTCTGCGGCCTCGACCCCAAACCCTTGAATTACGCCAACATCCCCGGCTGCACCTATACCACGCCCGAAATCGCCTCTGTCGGCCTGAGCGAAGCGAAGGCCATCGCAGCAGGCTATGAGGTGAAGATCGGCAAGTTCCCCTTCACCGCCTCGGGCAAGGCCACTGCTGCCGGCAACCGCGACGGCTTCATCAAGGTCGTCTTCGACGCCAAGACCGGTGACTGGCTGGGCTGCCACATGGTCGGCGACAACGTCACCGAGATGGTGGCTGCTGCCGTGCTCTGCCGTGAATTAGGCGCCAAGGGCGAGGACATCATCCATGCCGTGTTCCCCCACCCCACCATGTCGGAAGGCATCATGGAGGCCGCTGCGGCAGCGTATAATGAATGTGTGCATTTATAATTACAGGTCTGTAGAGACGGTGCGTGCACCGTCTCTACCAGCATAAACGAGAATATGGAAATCATAGAAACCAAAATAAAAGACCTCCTCGTCATCAAGCCAGACGTGTTCATTGACGAGCGCGGGTATTTCTTCGAGAGCTACAACAGGCAACGCTTCTTGGAGCACGGCCTCGACATGACCTTCGTGCAGGACAATGAATCGCAGTCGATGCGAGGCGTGCTGCGCGGGCTGCATTTCCAGAAGCCGCCCTTCACCCAAGGCAAACTGGTGCGTGTGGTGAAAGGCGCCGTCATGGATGTGGCCGTCGACCTGCGCAAAGGCTCTCTCACTTATGGTCAGTGGGAGTCCGTCGTGCTCACCGAAGGCAACAAGTTCATGTACTGGATCCCGGAAGGCTTCGCCCATGGCTTCGTGTGCCTCGAAGACCATTCGGTGTTCACCTATAAGTGCACCAACGTCTACAACAAAGCTTCGGAAGGCAGCATCCGCTGGAACGACCCCGACCTCGGCATCAACTGGGGCATCGAGGAGCCGATCCTCTCGGAGAAGGACAAGGTCTCACCGATGTTTAAGGATTTCATCACACCTTTCTAGTCGGTGCTTCGACAGGCTCAGCAACCTTAGCTTTTACACACAAACAGGTCCCTGAGCTTGTCGAAGGGCCGTCATATTGAAAACCACCCTTTGAAAACTCGAGCAGCACATATCACTATGAGAAAAAAATACATCCTCATCGCTTGCGGCATCGCTATTATATTAATAGGTGTAGCTGCCGCCGTCACTTTTTCAATTGCACAATCAAGTGACCAAGAAATGGAAACCTACGAAGGCACCGACCGCGAATACCTCGCCTTCGACAGCATCGACCACGTCACCCACGACATCGTGCTACCCGACGCCATGACGTTTTGCGGCGAAGAGGTGCCGCTCGACCTGTTCTATGTCAGGGAGCAGCTGGAACGCGAGATCATCGTCAACTCGTACCGTCACTCCGCCACCCTCCTGCTGCTGAAACGCACCACACGATGGTTCCCCGTCATGGAGCCGCTGATGGAGAAATACGGCCTGCCCGAAGACTTCAAGTACCTCTCCATGATCGAGAGCGAGCTCACCAACGCCGTCTCACCCGCCAAGGCCGTCGGTTTCTGGCAGTTCATCAGCGAGACGGGCAAGCAATACGGCCTCGAGATCAACAAGGAGGTGGACATGCGCTACAACGTGGAGAAAGAGACCGTGGCCGCCTGCAAGTACCTCAAGGACTCTTATCGCAAGTTCGGCAGCTGGACCCTGGCAGCGGCGGCTTACAACTGCGGCAACGGACGCATCTCCAAGGTGCTGGAAGAGCAACGCGTCGACTCTTACTACGACATGCAGCTGCCCGAGGAGACGCAACGCTACATGTTCCGCATCCTCGCCCTGAAGCTCATCACCGAGAACCCCGAGAAATACGGCTACCAGATCAGCGACAACGGATGGTATCAGCCTTACGAGACCAAGACGGTCACCGTCACGGAGAGCATACCGAACCTCGTGGACTTCGCCTACGAGCAAGGCACCAACTATAAGATGTTGAAATACTACAACCCCTGGCTGCGCAGCAACTCGCTGACGATTTCAGCGGGCAACAGCTACGACATCAAAATCCCGACAGGGAAATTCGCCAAGACACACGGCAAGATGAGGTCACTGTAACTGACTGGCCACGACCTCGGCGATGTCCTTCACCGCCACCGGCGACTTCCTGGCAAAGGTCTTCAGGCACAACGGACAGGCGGTCACAATCTCATCAGGTTGGTTGAACATCAGATCAGCGACGGAATTCTCAGTGATTTCGTCGCGTTCTTTTTGCGTCAGGTTGAAACTGCCAAGGCTACCGCCACAGCATATGCTGAGTTCTTTCTCCGACTTTGCCTTACGCAGATTACCCACGTTTTCAAGCACTTCACGAGGCTCGTCATACACGCCGAAGGCTCTACCCAACTCGCAGGGGTCGTGATAGACGTAGTTGACGTCGTTTTTGCCGACCTTCAGCTTGCCCTGTTTGAGAAGCGCGTCGATATACTGCGTATGATGCAGGATCTCAACGCCTTCAAGATGATACTCCTCCTTGAAGACCTTATAGCATATCGGGCAAGAAAGCACCAATTTTGTAGCACCTGATGCCTTGATGAACTCAGTGTTTTTGGCCATCATGGCTTGTGCCTCGGCCGTCTTGCCGCTCAGCAGCATTGGACGGCCGCAACAGACGCCACCGTCTTTGTCCAAAAACTCGAACTCCTCGCCTGCCGCCGTCATGATTTGGGTCATGGCACGCATGATCTTGGGCGTGAGCTGCGTCATGCAGCCTGCGAAATAGAGGACGGGGGCGCTTGATGAGGACGCATTCGATGCGTCCGTACAATCGAGGTAAGAATGGTCACTATGGATCTGATAAGGCACAGTCTCGCGTTGGCTCATCTTGATGTCGCACGACTCGATGCTCACAGGGCAGACGGCGACGCATTTGCCGCACTGCATGCAGGTCTCGGCAATGCGTTGGGCTTCTTCCTTGTCGCCATTCCTCAGCTTCTTCATGAAATACGCCGAGGTGTTGCCGCTGTTTTTGTCGTTGACGCTCATCGGGCAGGCATCGATACACAGGCCGCAGCTCGGGCAGGAATACAACTGTGCCAAGGCATAGCCCTTACGAGGCTCACGCGGTTTCAAGCCGGCATGACGCAATAGGATAAACAATGCCTCCGTCGGGATGTGCATATACCTCGTGAAGGGCAGCATGAACATAAAGATGCACAAGTCAATGGAATAGATCCACCAGAAGACCATCTTGTCGGTCTTCTCAGCGAGGAGACGGAAGGGAAAGATGGTCCACAAGGCGAAACGGATCATGTTGTCGGCAAAGCCGAACTTCGTGACGCGCTTCACCCCCACAATCTTCGAATGTATCTTCTTCACCACGGCAATCAGGATGCCGCTGATGATCATCAGCAGGAAGAAGTCCATCAGGAAAGCAAAGACGGGTGTCTCTGTGGCGAAGAACTTATAGAAAATCGGATAATAGAAGTTGGGCAACATGCGTTGGACGCCTTCAAGTTCAACACCTTGCAAGGGTTTCAAGGCAAATAGCATGATGTGACCAATCACGATAATCATGAACCAGCCGAAGGCGATGGCCGAGTGCATGTAGCCGAGAATCGGGTTCCGTTTCCAGATCTTCACGTGCAGCAGACAGTCGCCGACCAGGTCGCGGACGTTGGCCCATGCCGTCTTAGGCGTCACCAAGGAGCGCCAGAACTTCTTTCTATCTTCTTTCGGCAGTTGCGAAATGACTCTTATCAGCCCCACGACGCAATAGGTCAACACGAACACCATGCCGATCACGAAGGGGAGCACAAAAGGATGGAATATCTGTGGGTTCATCGTGTAATGTCTAACAAAATCTTACGGATATTGATGCCGCGCGGACAGACGAGAGTGCACTTGCCGCAGAGCATGCAACGCTGAATCATTTTCTTGGCCTCGTCTTCCTTGCCGCGTTGCAGCATCAGAAGGATGCGGCGGAAGCTCATCTCGGAGAAGTTGCCTGCCGTGCAAGTGGCTGTGCATGAGCCGCATGCGATGCAGGTGTTGATGTCAGGGTTGGTCTCCTTCAGGCGGTTGAACGTCGTCAGGTCGACGCTGTCCATCTTGACATGCGAGCTGGGTGACAAACAGAAACCGAAATCCATGCTACTCCTTATTAATATAGTTATACACTTGTGCCGCCACCGAGCGGGCCTCGCCTATGGTGTCGGGCAGCGACTTGGGCGCGGTGCAAGCACCGGCGACAAAGACGCCGTCCTGTACGGTGTCGTTCATGCCCAAATACATGTCCTTGTTCTGCATGAAGCCGTCGCTATTGTTGGCCACGCCGAGCTTCTGCTGTATCGCGTCGATGCTCTTGTTTTTCTCCATCGAGCACATCAACACGAGCACGTCAAGGGTCATCTTCAGCGGCTTGCCGAACAAGGTGTCTTCGGCTTTGATGACGAGCTTGCCTTCCCTGTCTTCCGACACCTCGCACACACGACCACGGATGCACTTCACGTCGAAGTCCTTCTGGCTCTTGAGGTACAAGTCCTCGTAGCCCAGGCCGAACATACGCAAGTCCATGTAGAAGGTGTAAACCTCGGCATCGGGGAACACCTCCTTGATCTCGCAGGCCTGCTTCAACGCCGTGGTGCAGCACACCTTCGAGCAGTAGGTGTTGCAAACCTTCACGTCGCGAGCGCCGACGCAGTGCACAAAGCCGATGCGCTTCGGGTTGTTGATGCGCTCGTCCTTGCCCGTCCTGAAGAACTTCTCCAACTCGACACTGGTCATCACGTTGTTATAGATGCCATAGCCATATTCCTGTTTCCGCTCGGCCTTGAAGATGTCGAAGCCCGTCGCCAAAACCACAGCCTTGGCATCGAGAGTCTCGTTGTTGCTCAACACGGCGTGGAAGCCATTTTCTATGCGTTGAATATCAACGACTTCTGTATTCAAGTAGGTCTTGATGCCTTTCACCTTGTCGAGCATGGCGTCCACCACATCCTTGGCGGGATGGAAGGCGGGAAACAGCCTGTCCCACTGGGCAACATGACCGCCGAGCGCCTCGCTCTTTTCGACGATAATGGGATTGAGTCCCATCTGATGCAATTGTGCGGCGGCCTCCATTCCGGCAGCGCCACCGCCAATAATCAATATATTATCTTTCATAAACCTTGGTTTGTCATACTGATTTAATACACGACGGACACATCGGCTGACCGAGGTCCTTGCCGTTGATGCCCTGATATTTCTTCTTCGGGTCGTAAGGGATGCCCATTTTCTCTAAAAGCGGCTCGATGGCCACCTGGTGCATCTGCAGGCCGAGGTCCCATGGGTCGTAACCCATCACCAAGCCAGCCACTTCCTCGTAGGTCAGGGCTGGGATGCCATAGCCGTTCTTGCCATAGGTCTTGCCCGTCTGCTCGGCGATGACATACTGCCACCTGTCGAGGAAATAAGGACAGCCCGGACAGTTGGTGATGATCAGGTCGGGCTCGTAAGGCTCCATCGACTCGAACTTCTTGTGCGTGTTCGACTCCGAATAGCCTCTATTGGCCTGCACAAAATACTGGCGGAAGCCGAAGCCGCAGCAGTGACGACGCTCGGGGTAGTCGACCACCTCGCCGCCCCAAGCCTCAATCATGCCTACGAGGACGTGCGGATACTCGGCGCCGCCGAAGCCCTTCGAAGGGAACATCTTCGAATAATGGCATCCGATGTGCTCGACCACCTTCAAAGGCTTGCCGGTCTTGACGTTGACCAGCGGGAACTTCATCTGTTTGGCGATGTCGAACCTGAACTTATAGATGAGGTCGCTGGCATGGGCGAGGTATTTCGGCTTGGCGAACTCCTTCTTGCACGAATCCCAGAGGTACTGGCGAATCTTGGCCTCCAGCTCGGGATATTCGTGCCAGGTCTCCAGCGTCTCGGTGTAGCATCCGAACGAGGTGATGCAGGAGCAGACGTAGTTCTCGTAGCCGCTCTCGTGCATCAACGCGAACTGACGGGCGATGATGGTCATGGCCGTCTCCTGTGGTATCGTGTCGCTGTGATAGGCGATGCCGCCGCAGGTGGTATGGTATGGGTTTTCGTAAAAATCCTTGCCTAACTTGTTCCTCGTGATGTCAAGAAACGTCACTTCCGACCCGGGCCAAAACGCCTGACGGATGCAGCTCCTGACATAGAAATAATGGTCGTCGGGGATGTCCTTCTGGTAGTCCGACCAAATCTTCTGCTTACCTTCTATTATCATTTTAATATATACTTCTTTTTAACCCGAAAACAACGAACTTGACTTTGACCGTCATGGCGGAGGAACATCCGCCATCTCCTGCGCTATAAGGTAATCCTTGCGCTTAGGAGATTGCGGGTCAAGCCCGCAATGACGGTTTGGGGGTAAGGTTTTGTCCCTATGTGTAAACTAAATAATCTCATACTAAAACCCACGATTTAATGGTTCAAATGTTTCTCCCAGTCGTTTTGGGTGTAGACCTTCATGAAATACTCCTCGTCGGTGAGGTGTTCCCGCTCCGCTTCTGCGTGGGCATCGCCCAAGACCTGTTCCATCAGTTCGGTGGCGCCCGTGACGTCGAAGATCTTCTTCAGCTGGTCGAGGCTCTCCTGCGGAATCTTGCGCAAGCCCCCGGGACCGTCGCCGTCGAGGTTGGAGCCCATGCGGGCGTGCAAATCCTCAAGATTGTCGTTGATCCACTTGCCGACGGGACCAAATTCCTTGTGTGTGTCGTAATCAAAGGTGCGAGGATACACGCAATAGCCGTAGTTTAAGATATTGGAGCACAAGTCTTTAACCACCACATACTGCTGTCTCCCCTTCTCCGACTCCATGTAGAGTCCACTCCGCATCGAGAGCTTACGCAAGGCCATGATGACCAAGCCCGGGGCGTTGGCACGGGGGCAGCGCGTCACGCACGACATGCACTCGCCGCAATACCAAATTGTGTCGCTTTTCAGCAACTCTTCCAGGTCCGCCTCGTTCTTGCGGGCCACGATGTTTACGATATTCTTCGGGTTGTATCTATAAAACTCGGCAGCCGGACACACCGCAGTGCACACGCCGCAGTTCATGCAGGCCTTCATGCCCTCTTTAATCCTATAATCCTGATAAAGTTCCTCGACAAGATGTCCTTTGAACCTGTATTCCATAAAAATAGTAAATTTATATACAGTAAATATACTTACTAATTGGCGGCAAAAATACAATTTTTGGTGATACCATTGAAAAATTCGCGCTTTTTTATCAGCTTTACCCGTTATTCCAATTTTTCTTTCTATCTTTGCGCAAGATTTTAAAGGAAAATCGTGTTTAATACACAAGATTTTAAAGGAAAATCAAGTGTAGGATAATAGTAAAAACAACAACATGTTAAACCGTATATTACAAATAAACAACGAGTTAGACAGCAGCATCTTCTTGTTTGGAGGAAGACAGACAGGAAAAACAACAATTTTGCACCAGCAATTCCCAAACACCACCTTTGTCGATTTGCTCAACACCAGCGTCAAGGAAAGATTTCATCGTCGTCCTGTCCTCCTCTACGAGACCCTGAAAGAGATGCCGGAAGGCACTTTGGTTATCATCGACGAAATACCCGAAGTGCCCGAACTGCTCAACGAGGTCCATCGTCTCATCGTCGACAGGAGACTCGTGTTCATCCTCTGCGGTTCCAGCGCCAGGAAACTGAAACGCAAAGGGCACAACACGCTTGGAGGTCGCGCGATGCCTGTCTATCTCTATCCTTTAGTAAGTGCAGAGATTCCCGATTTCGACATCGATCGCGCGGTGACATACGGCATGATTCCCTCCCATTATCTTGCCAAAAACCCTCAACGTCTTTTGTCAGGCTATATTGATATCTACCTGAAAGAAGAAATCAAAGAGGAGGCTCTCGTCCGCAACCTTGACGCCTTCCATCGGTTTCTTGAAGTGGCGGCTTTGACGGATGGTGAGATTGTGAACAACAACAACATCGCACAGGAATGTGGCGTTCATGCCACTACGGTAAGCGCTTATTTTGACATCCTCGAGGACACGCTGATAGGTTACCGGATTCCAGCCTTCCGAAAGGTGATGAAACGCCGATTGGTGCAGGCTCCGCGGTTTTATTATTTCGATATCGGAGTAACCAACCATTTGCTGCATCGTAAGGAACTCGTCAGAGGAACCGCCGAATACGGTCATGCATTCGAACATCTGGTGATTCAGGAGCTCTATGCATGGCTTCACTACACCCACTCCGATGAAGAACTGTCCTATTGGCGCACCTATACAGGATTAGAGGTAGACGCCGTCATTGGCGACGCAAGAGTGGCCATAGAAATCAAATCGGTGGAGGAAGTGATGACTCGGCATCTGAAAGGATTGAAAGCCTTCGGCGAAGAGTACCCACAAAGCCGCAGAATCATCGTGTCATTAGATGTGTTCAACCGACGCATGGGCGAAATAGAGTGCATCTATGTGCTCGATTTCTTCAAACGGCTTTGGTCAGGAGAAATTTAAAAAACGCCAACCATAGCAAAAACCACATCCCTAGGGATGAACCTGCTGAAAAACGGGAAAAATTGTGTATTTTTGCCGCCCGAAAAATCGGACATGAACGAATTCAGCGAAGATAAGACCCTGGAGATCTACGGTGCTCGCGAGAACAACCTCAAGAACATCGACCTCTCGATGCCGCGCAACGCCCTCGTGGTCGTCACGGGCATCAGCGGGAGCGGCAAGTCGTCATTGGCCTTCGACACCATCTACGCCGAGGGACAACGCCGCTATATGGAGAGCTTCTCGGCCTATGCAAGGCAGTTCATCGGCAACATGGAACGCCCCGACGTCGACAAGATCACCGGCCTCAGCCCCGTCATCAGCATCGAGCAGAAGAGCGTGAACAAAAACCCACGCTCGACGGTGGGCACCATCACCGAGATCTACGACTTCCTGCGCCTGCTCTACGCCCGCATCGGCACGGCCTACTCCTACAACACCGGCGAGCCTATGGTACGCTACACCGAGGAGCAAATCACCGAACTGATTCTCAAGGAGTTCGACGGCTGCCGCATCAACATCCTCGCCCCCACCGTCCGTGGCCGCAAGGGTCACTACCGAGAGCTGTTCGAGCACATCCGACAAGCGGGATTCACAAGGGTGCGCGTGGACGGCGTGATGCGAGAGATCGAGTTCGGCATGATGGTGGACCGTTACAAGACCCACGACATCGAGATCGTGGTCGACCGCATCGAGGTGCACGAGGACAGCCTCACCCGCATCAAGAAGTCGGTGCAGACCGCCTTCCGCTACGGCAAAGGTCTGCTCATGGTGCTCGACAACGACACCGAGCAGCTGCGCTATTTCAGTAGATTATTAATGTGCCCCACCACCGGCCTCTCCTACGAAGACCCCGAGCCCAACACCTTCTCGTTCAACTCGCCCTACGGCGCCTGTCCCAAGTGCAACGGTCTAGGCGAAATCGCCGTCGTCGACAAGGACAAGCTCATCCCCAACCCCAACCTCAGCCTCCGCAAAGGCGGCCTCGCCCCGGCAGGAGAATACAAGGCAGGCAGCTGGATCTTCCGCCAGCTCGAAGCCATCGGCCTGAAATACGGCTTCACCCTCGACACGCCGCTGAAAGACATCTCCGACGAGGCCCTCGACGTCATCCTCTACGGCACCAACGAGACCTTCGAGGTGAAACGCGAGACCCTCGGCATCACCTCGACGTACAAGATCAACTTCGAGGGCATCATCAACTTCATCGAGAGCCAAAACAACGAGGAGGCCTCGGCCGCCATAGCACGCTGGGCCGGCTCGTTCATGAACCATGTGCCTTGCCCCGTCTGCGGCGGCTCACGACTCAAAAAAGAGGCGCAGTGGTTCCGCATCGACGGCAAAAACATCGCCGAAGTGGCCAATATGGACACGCTCAGCCTCGGCCAATGGATCGATGAACTACCCGACAAACTCACTGAAAGACAAAACGATATAGCCAAGGAGATTTTAAGGGAAATCCACAAACGCGTGCATTTCCTCTTGGACATCGGCATCGACTACCTCAGCATGAACCGTCCCGCGGCGTCGCTCTCGGGCGGCGAGGCACAACGCATCCGTCTGGCCACGCAGATTGGCTCGCAGCTGACGGGGGTTCTGTATATCTTGGACGAGCCCAGCATCGGCCTGCACCAGCGTGACAACCAGAGACTTATCGAGTCGCTGAAGGAGCTGCGCGACATCGGCAACTCGGTCATCGTGGTGGAACACGACAAGGAGACCATGCTCAGCGCCGACTACCTCGTCGACATCGGTCCTGGCGCCGGACGTCACGGCGGCGAAGTCGTCTTCGCCGGCACGCCCGCCGACATCAAAGACGGCCACTCCATCACCTGCGACCACCTCAACGGCAAACGCCAGATCGAGGTGCCAAAGACCAGACGCAAGCCCTTGGAAGGGGAATACCTTATTATAAAAGGTGCAAAAGGTCACAACCTCAAAAATGTGGACCTGCGCCTGCCCCTCGGCGTGATGGTCTGCGTGACGGGCGTCAGCGGCTCGGGCAAGTCCACCTTGATTAATGAGACCCTCTCCCCCATCCTCAGCCAGAAGTTCTACCGCTCGGTGAAGGAGCCGCTGCCTTACGACAGCATCGAAGGCTTGGAGAAAATCGACAAGATCATCCAAATCGACCAGGCACCTATCGGTCGCACGCCACGCTCCAACCCAGCGACTTACACCAAGGTCTTCGACGACATCCGCAAGCTCTATGGCGAGCTGCCCGAGTCGAAGATCCGCAACTACAAGGCAGGGCGTTTCTCCTTCAACGTCAAGGGCGGTCGCTGCGAGGCCTGCAAGGGCGCGGGCCTGCGCGTCATCGAGATGAACTTTTTGCCCGACGTCAGCGTGATGTGCGAGGAATGCCAAGGCAAGCGTTACAACCGCGAGACCCTCGAGGTGCGCTACAAGGGCAAGTCGATTAATGACGTGCTCAACATGACCATCAACGAGGCGGTGGAGTTCTTCGAGAACATCCCCAGCATCATCCAGAAAATCAGGACGTTGAAAGACGTCGGCTTGGGTTACCTCACCCTCGGTCAGGCCTCCACCACCATCAGCGGCGGCGAGGCGCAGCGCGTGAAGCTGGCCACCGAGCTGGCCAAGCGCGACACAGGCAAGACCCTCTACGTGCTCGACGAACCCACCACGGGCTTGCACTTCGAGGACATCAAGGTGCTGATGAGCGTGTTGAACAAGCTCGTCGACAAGGGCAACACCGTCCTCATCATCGAGCACAACATGGATGTCATCAAGATGGCGGACTATGTCATCGACATGGGTCCCGAGGGCGGCGACCGCGGCGGACAGATCGTCTGCCAGGGAACGCCGGAGGAGGTGGCGCGAAGCGCCAAGGGGTATACCTCTAGATTTTTGAGTTTAGAGTTGAGAGTTTAGAGTTGAGAGTTTAGAGTTGAGAGTTTAGAGTTGAGAGTCAGTTGAAAGTTGAGAGTTGAGAGTTGGTCAGTTGGTAGTTGTTCAGTTGCCATTCAATACACAAAACCAAACATCCACAACGGGATGATGTTCTGGTAGGCATATTCGATATCGTCTTTTACAACGTAGCCTTTTGCAGCCGCTTGGATTTGCTTTTTGCCTTTCTTTTTGCCGCCCACTTCAAAGGTACGGTCTCCTATCTCGAAGTCCGAGATGGGCGAGGCGGTCAATGGATAATCGTCTTTCATCCAAGCGATAAAGACGGTCTCTCTCATGTTGCCGAGGTCGGGGTCTGTGTCGGAGAGGGCGTAAGCCATATTGGGGTTGTCGAGATAGATTTTGTCAATCTTGCGCAGCACACCGTTACCCGAGGTCTTGTCTCTCAGCGCCGTCAGCAGACGCGCCTTTTCAAGGTAGGCGATATAGTCGGGAAGCGAGTTGCGCGGGATGCCTAAGTCGCGTTCAAGCTCCGAATAGTTGGGCTTGTAGGGTACGCTTTGCGACAGCACGTACATCAGTTTCTTCAGCTGCACGCGCGAGGCAATCGACATTGCTGCATAGCGAGGGATGTCCTCTTCGACCGCGGTCATGACCACCTTTTTGAGTTTGGGCAGGTAGTCAGGGTCGTTGAAAAACGGATAATAGCCTTTCCTCATATAAGTCTTGAAATACTTCAGGGGGCGGTGTTCGCCGTAAGGGAAGTCGACCTTGCCAGCCAGCACCTCGTCAAGGGTCGACGTCTTCAAGTCCCACCCCAAGGAAAGGTTCAGGTATTCGCGAAACGACAGCCCGGGCATCGTGTATTCGCGGGTGCGACGGCTGAGGTCGGCGCCGCCACGCTCCAGGTCAAGAAGCGAGCTGCCTGAATATACCACATGCAACAAAGGCAACTGGTCGTAGATTTGCTTGATTTCTGTAGACCAATTAGGATATTTATGGATTTCGTCGATATAGAGGTATTTGCCGCCGTGGGCGAAGAAGTCGTATGCCAAGTCGAAGAGGCGGTGCGTGGTGAAGTAAAAATCGTCGGCTTGGACATACAAGGCCTCGTCGAAAGGATGTGTTTTTCGGATATGTTGCAGCAACAATGTCGACTTGCCGACGCCTTTCGGTCCGAGCAGCCCTATCAGGCGGTTGTCCCAGTTGATGGTCTCGTGGAACGACCTAAAGAAGTCCATTGGTGTGATTTCCAATTGTATTCGGAATGATCTGATTAAGTTTTGCATCGTCGTTTTGTTTGGTTACTGCCGCAAAAATACAAAAATCGCACGACATATCATGCAGTTTTTTATAAAATTGCATAATTTTTATAGCAGATTTCACAGTATTCTGCTGTTTTCAGCAAGCAATTGAAACCCCTGAGAGATGGTGCGTGCACCGTCTCTACAATTTTATTCCGATTTCAAAAAAAATAGTATTTTTGCAGCGTAGAAACCGAGACCTGCCCGCCAAGGCATGACAGGTGAAGGCTTCAGGAAACATAAAAGCGAAAGGAACAAGACCATGTGTACAGTAAGTATAAACATTGATGAAGCAATGATGCAGCGGATCAATCCTGAGCTCACGAGCCGCGAGAGCATCGGTTGTTGGCTTCAGCACCAAGTGGACCTAATGGTGGAGGAGTATGCACGCGGCAGAGCCGAAAGCCGGAGACAAGCGCTTAAGAAAGACATGACACCCGAACAATTGTATTCGTTGATTTCGGAAGAAATTGATGACATTTATGCAAACGGTTGATTATAAATATATTATTAAGAGACGTGCATCTCGGAAAATCTTCACGTTTTACAGCAACGTGGCGAAAAAGTATCGTCACACCTACGACAAGGAGGATTTGAAACGCGATGTGCAAAATGCAGTATTCTCCATTTACATGGTCGAGCGTTCCCTTCTCAGGCGCCAACCTACGTTGGAACGCTGGTGCGGCTACCACATGGCGAACACCGACAAATGGTATTTCGCCTACACCATTGATGGCGACACCATTACCATCGTGGATGCCTGCCACGCCCAAAACATGCATGACAAGAAACAAACATAATCCATCAACAAAATAACAAACAAACAATTGGTAGAGACGGTGCACGCACCGTCTCTACAATTTTATTCCGATTTCAAAAAAAATAGTATTTTTGCAGGCAAAAGCAATCCCTATGGCAAAGAAATACGACAAAGAAAACCCTGTGACTATGGCCAGCGAGCCAAGCGTGGCGTACGTGAGCTGCACCTCAGCAACAAAAGCTATGCCTCTCACCGACAGTATGACCGTGGACGAATATTTCGGAAAGGTCAGAAAAGCCTTAGACAGACGCTATGAAAATCTATAATTATTGATCTCTCATAACCGCAAATGGGCCTATGTGTTCCATATTATTGGCGATACCGTTTTCGTCGACAGAATCCTTCCTTCAAAGAACATTTCCAATTAAAAAATCCCTGTAGAGACGATGCAGCATCGTCTCCACAAACCAACCAGATTATTATTTATAATTTATATAAATAATTCCCCATTTTTTCACCCGTATCATTTTTTTTCGTATTTTTGCAGCGTTGGATGGTGTGTTTTTTAGGCAAAACATCTGACATTCAATGAAATCATAGTAATATGCCTACAATATACGAATACTTCGGAATCGTTTTCAAGTTCTTCTCCGACGAGCATGAGCCCATCCATGTCCATGTGCAGAAGGCTGGCAGAGAAGCCGTGTTTGAGCTGATCATTGAGAACGGGAAACTCGTTGAAATTAGGCAAAGGAACACATCGGCCAACACCCTCTCGGAACGCGACACGAAGACTGCTCGCCGTTTCGTGGAGAAATATGCCGACAACATCGTGGAGAAGTGGGTGAACTTCTTCATCTACAGAAAAAGAGTTCGTCTGACCAAAATAACGCATAAACTATGAGCAACCGAACATTGACTATAGTAAGTTTTGTGTGCAATGATGACATTACAGTGGATGTGGTGTTCAGCGATGGGACGTGCCAGCACATCGACATCGGTGCTTTTGTGCGCAAGCATCCCCATCCGCAATACGACAAGTACCTCGACCCTCACTGGTTTAGACGGTGCAAACTGCAATACGGCAACATCTCTTGGGGCAACGACCTTGAATTCCATATAGAAGACTTGCACAATAACGCTATTTTTGCTTAGTATTTGCTTAATAATTGAAAATCAATTAACATAATTACAAACAAAAATCCAACAAAATGAAAAGAAAAACTTTACTCTTGATGTTGCTCATGGCACTGTTCTCTTCAGGCGCATGGGCGCAAACGGTTTACCCGTCGTACTCATACGACGGTGGCACATCCAGTTATGCTTCCGACCAAAGCCCTGATAAACTGGTGGACGGCCAAAAGACCGAATCTTCCAAGTGGTGCGTTACCAGTTTCAGTAGCTACAGCCCTATCTATGTGGAATTCCACAGCACAGATCCCATCATTCCTGTGGGCTATGTGATGACCACAGGTGGCGACAATGAAGGTTGGAACGGCCGTAACCCAAAAGCCTGGGTCATCAAGGCCAAGAGATACTCAAGCGATACCAACTGGACACCTATCGCGACGGTGTCGAATGACCAAACGCTGCAGGATGTTAACTTGGAGGATTACACTTTCTACATTAGCAACAGCAACCAATACCAGTACTTCCGCTTCGAAGTGTCGGAAATCGTTGGTGGCGACAACTGCTTCCAGCTCACCGAGCTGCAGTTCTTGGAAGGTAGCGGCGAGGCTTCATCCTGCGAGTTTTCCTACACTCTGACTGATGCCTTTGGCGACGGTTATAATGGCAACAAGATTCAAGTGATTGATGCAAGCACCAGTAATGTTTTAGAGGAATTGACTCTTGCTAGTGGATCTTCAGAAAGCGGCACCTTCTCTGTTCCCACTGGCACAACAATAAATTTTGTATGGTCTGGATCTAGTTGGACCTATGAGTGCGGCTATACGATTGTTGCCCCCAACGGAACTACTATTCTCGAACATCAAGGATGTTCTAGTTCAAGTAGTTGTACAGGTCCCTCCGGCACGTTATTGTCCAACTATTTGGTGACATGCGGTCACGAAATCACCACCTGGGTCAACCCAGCTAACAGCGGCACGGTGACCGGCGCGGGCACCTACGCTTCGGGCGCTACCTGTGTCCTGGAAGCCACGCCTGCCACTGGTTATGCCTTTGATTATTGGATCAAGAACGGCACCGAGACCATCACTACCAACCCCTACGGCTTCACCGTGGATGCGGATGCCGATTTTCAGGCGCATTTCTCGGAGGCTCTGCCGGAACCCTCATGTCATCCGAGTTTCTCTGGTAGTACGGACTATATCAACAGCTTTTCATTGGGAAACATCAGCAATACTAACTCGGGCTTATCGTCAGGTGGCTATGGTGACTTCACTAACATGTCAACCAGTTTGGAGCAAGGCGCTACGGCTACAGCATCTCTGACCAGTAGCGGCGGCTCGGGCACCCACGCCGCTGCCGTTTGGATCGACTTTAACGACGATGGCACTTTTGATTCTTCCACAGAGAGAGTGGGGACACAAGGCGGCATTGGTGCTAGTGCAACTGTTAGTATAAGTTTAACCATTCCTGGCACTGCAACCCCAGGAAGACATCGCATGAGGGTTGTGTACCAGTATAACACGGAGGCAACCTCCATCAATCCTTGTGCATCTTCCGCTCATGGCGAAGGCGAGGACTACACGGTGAACATCACCGCTGCTGCTTATCCCTTCACCATCGCCTCTGTCACCGACTGGAACAACTTCTGCGCCGCAGTGAACGGTGGGCACGACTATAGCAGCCAAACCGTCACCATGACGGCCAACGTCACCGAGGCCGTCACCACCATGGCGGGCACCAGCAGCCGTCCTTTCCGCGGCACCTTCGACGGACAAGGCCGTACGCTCAACGTGGGCATCAATAACTCTACAGCCGGTTCAGCACCTTTCCAATATATCGATGGTGCCACTATCCAGAACCTAAAGGTGACGGGCAGTGTCAATTCATATCATCATTCAGGAGGCTTGGTCGGTTTCGGCAGTGGAACTATCCACATAACCAACTGTCTCGTCTCCACCAATGTGACCGTGAAATCGGGTGCAGGATACGGTCTTTGTGGCGGCATCATTGGCCATGGCCAAAGCGCCACCACCTATATCACCGGATGCGTGTATAACGGAACCATAACCATTAATAGAACTGATCAGAACAGAGGCGTGGGAGGTCTATATGGTTGGGGCGATGCGGCCGAGGTTTATTTGGAAAACAGCGTCTTTGCTGGCAAGAAGACCAGCGGCGGCAACGACCGTTTCCATCCTTACGGATGCTTCAACGGCAAGAGCGGAAGCGATGGCTACAACTTACAGGGTGGGTATATCCGTAACTGCTATTATTTTAATAACAATAATGATATAGCGTCGTCCATAATAGATGACGATGACCGGTTTGCCATTACCAATACCAATCATGGTGGCCTCGACACCCCGAGAAAGCTGGCCTATACCATCACAGGCGGCACCGACGTCACCGTGGCCATGAGCGGCACGGAAACCGACCATGGCGCTAGCGGCATCAAAGCCTACAAAGACGGTAGCACCCAACTTCCCGGCCTGCTCTACAACGGCACCGTCATCGGCGGTAGCAATGAAACGGTGAACCTCAGCGTAGAGTACACGGGAAGCGGAGCCTTAAGCGGTTTTCAAGCCAGCAACGGCACCCTCAACGGTAGCGGTACTAGCTACACCCTCTCTTCGATTACTGGCAATTCGGTGATATCGGCTACGCTCTTCCAGAGTTCATATCTCATCGATTTCGAGACGGCGGCATTCGACCAGTTCGGGTTTGAGAACAACGCCACTTATCCTTGGACGGTGACCAACTGCTCGTCAACCACACAATCCATCACGCCCCATGGAGGTTCTTACTGCATGAAGAGCGGCAATAGCGGACATAACAGCTCCACATCCGATATGGTTGCCACCGTTGAGTTCGCTGAGTCTGGCATCGTTTCTTTCTGGGCGCTTGCCTCTTCGGAAAGCGATTTTGACTATGGCAGGTTCCTGATCGACGACATACAACAATTCCAGACCTCTGGCCAGAATACGACATGGCAGTACTATTCTTACAATGTGACTGCCGGCAAGCACACCTTCACATGGCGTTACTACAAAGACACCAGCTACGGTTACAATGACGATTGCTTCTATGTGGACAATATTATTTTTGGTAGCAACGGCAATTTTGTCACTGTCATCCCCGATCCTTTGGAGGGCGGCACGGCAACGGTAGGCAGCAACGGCGCCCATGGCATCTTCGTGGCTAACGGCGGCAGCACAGCCCTCACGGCCACGCCCGCCTCGACCTACCATTTGGTCAACTGGACCGAGAACGGTAGCACGCTCAACAGCAGCAACCCCTACACGCTTAGCAACATCACTGCCAACCATGTGGTGAAGGCCAACTTCGCTATTGCACACACCCTCAACACCTCGGCTAACCCGGGCGCAGGCGGTAGCATCGCATGCAGTCCTACAGCCACGAACGGTGTCTACACCCACGGCACCCAGGTGCAGCTCACAGCCACGGCCGAAACGGGTTACGCCTTCACCGGTTGGACGGTGGATGATGCATCGGCAGGCAGCACCAACCCCTACACCGTCACCATGGATCAAGACCACAACGTGGTGGCCAACTTCATACGGCAATACACCATCACCACCACGGTCTCGCCGAACAGTGCCTACGGCAATGTCAGCGGCGCTGGCACTTATAATGCGGGAGAAAATGTCACCCTCACAGCCACGCCCGTCAGCGGCTACCGCTTCGTCAAATGGACGGAAGGCGGCAGCGAAGTGGGCACCAACATCACTTACACCATCAACAGCATCGCAGACAACCACGACATCACGGCCGTCTTCGAAGCCGACAGCTATACCATCACCGTTGTAGCCAACCCGAACGATGGTGGTAACGTCTCGGGCGGTGGCACCTACACCAACGGCAGCACCACCCAGATCAGCGCCACGGCCAACACCGGCTGGACCTTCACGGGCTGGAACGACGACAACACCGACAACCCACGCACCATCACGGTGAACAGCGCGGCCACCTACACGGCCAACTTCAGACACGACAGCTACAACATCACCTATTCGCCCAACTACGACAGCCAGAGCAACGGATGCTACATCTCGGGCAGCAAGGCCCAGGCCTTCTACCAGGACCAAGTCACGGTGACACTGCATGTGGCTGCCGGCTACAAGCTGCAGAGCATCAGCGCCAACAACGGCAACGTGCAGCTCGTCGGTAGCGGCACTGGCGACGGCGACCAATACACCTTCACGATGCCCACTAGCGACGTCGCAGTCTCCGCCACATTCGAGATGATCAACTACAGTATCACCTACACCAATGACGGACACGGCACGGTCAGCGGTCCTGCCACCGCGCATCTCGGCGCGACCGTGGAGCTGACGCTCACGCCTGCCACGGGCTATCAAGTGGCCACGGTCACCTACAACGACGGCTCCGACCATACCATCACCGTCTCCAACAACCAGGGCTCCTTCTCCATGCCCGCCAGCGCGGTCACGGTGAATGCCACGTTCACGCAGACCAACTACGGCATCACCTACACCAACGACGGCAACGGCACGGTCACAGGCCCCGCCACGGCCCACTACGGCGAGACCGTGAATCTGACGATCACGCCTGCCACGGGCTATCAAGTGGCCACGGTCACCTACAACGACGGCTCCGACCATACCGTCACCGTCTCCAACAACCAGGGCTCCTTCTCCATGCCCGCCAGCGCGGTCACGGTGAATGCCACGTTCACGCAGACCAACTACGGCATCACCTACACCAACGACGGCAACGGCACGGTCACAGGCCCCGCCACGGCCCACTACGGCGAGACCGTCACGGTGACCCTCACTGAAGGCACAGGCTACCACCTGACTTCGCTGACCTACAATGGCACGGCCATCACTGCCGATGCCAACGACGAATACAAGTTCACGATGCCTGCCGGCAACGTCGCGGTTTCGGCCACGTTCGCCAAAAACCAATACTACATCACCGTCACGGCTGCCCCGAGCAGCACTTACGGCGGCGTCGGCGGCCAAGGCTATTACGCCCACGGCACCTCGGTCACCGTCACGGCCTCGGCCAACACGGGCTATACCTTCATCAACTGGACGAGAGGCAACGAGCCGAATGCCGAGGTCATGTCGACCGACGCCAACTACCAGTTCACCGCTGTCGAAAGCATCGACCTGTACGCCCACTTCGACTTCCAGCCGCCTCAAGTCACCACCGGCACCACTGTCAGCAACATCACCGACAGCCACGCCGACGTGACCGGCACGGTCACCGCACTGGGCACCGTCTACGGCTACGGCTTCGCCTGGGGCACCTCCGCCAACCCGGAACAAGGCACGGCTGGTTACTATAGCGAGGTCAGCACCGGCAGTAGCACCGGCACCATTAACTTCAGCGGCACCATCCCTGCCACCGGCAACCTGGCCTCCAACACCTTGTATTATATGCGCGCCTACGCCAGGTACCCGCAAGGCACAGCCTACGGCGACAACGTGACCTTCACCACGCAGGCCACCGCCATCCAGCCCACGGTCACCGCCTACACCACCACCACCGCCAACGTCAGCGGCGGTTACACGGCGACAGGCAGTGCGTCCATCACCGGATGCGGATTCGTCTACGGCACCTCCAACAACCCGACTATCGACAACGGCACCCAGGTGGCGCAGAGCGTCTCCAGCTCCTTCTCCGCCGAGCTCACCGGCCTGACGGGCGAGACCACCTACTACGTGCGCTCCTACGTCACCAACGCGGGCGGCACCAACTACGGCCCAACGGCGACCTTCACCACTCTCCAATACTATCCCGTCACCGCACTCGTCAGCCCCGCCGAGGCAGGCTACGTCACCTTCAACCCCGCCGGCCAGCAGGCCTCAGCCACACACACCGCAATAATCGGTACCGGCAACATCAACCAAAACATGTATCCCATCAACGCCATCTACAACCATACGTTCGACGAGATGATCTATACCGCCACCAGCGACATGGTGGAGGGCAACATCACCAAAGTCAGCTTCTACAAGAGCACCTCCAACGCCTTGACCCCCAACGTCGACATCTACCTCAAGAACGTGGGCAGCACTTCCGTCTTCACCAACGGAACGCCCATCCAAGTCTTGGCCACCGACCGGTACTACCACGGCACCTTTAACGCCTCCGGCACAGGTTGGGTGGAAATCACGCTCGAAGACGCGTTTGAGTACACCGGCTCAGGCAACATCCTCGTCGCCGTCGACTACAACTCCAACGCTTCGGGCACTACAGGCTCCTTCAACTGGCGCACCACCGAGACGAACGCCGTCACCTGTCTGAGCTATACCAGCAGCAGCGACATCAACCCCATCGCCACCTGGCCTCCGAAGGGAACGCCGATGTATGACGAGTATTACGACGAAGAGTACCCCGATTATAACTATTACTTCACGCAGCGTCCCAACATCAGGTTCACCATCGAGGCCTCCAACAGCAACACCCGCCGCTTCGCCTACGGCGAAGACGTCGAGCTCACCGCCGTGCCCGCCAGCGCGGACTACGAGTTCGACCACTGGACCGTCGACGGCAGCGCCACCTCCTCCAGCAACCCCTACACCATCCAGGACATCGCCGCCGCGCACAACCTCACGGCCCACTTCGTGCTGGCCTACAAGCGCTTCGTCACCGACGGCAACTGGAACGTGGCGGGCAACTGGAATCCCGTCGGCGTGCCTTCCTTAAGCGACGACGTCGCCATCGAGGCCAACGCCGTCATCCCGAGCGGTGTCATCGGCTATGCCAACAACATCCGACCCATCACACACACCAACAGCTCCATTACCATCCAGGACGGCGGCCAACTGGTGCACAACAACGCCAGCAGCAACATGATCACGGTCACCGTTGAGAACGAAATCGCTGGCTATGAATATGAGAATGAAAATACCAGAATAGGCTACGAAATCATCTCCTTCCCCGTCAACATCAACAACCTGACCGCAGGCAACAGCGCCATCACCGGCCTGCTCACCGACGAGGGCGTGAATCCCTTCGACTTCTACTCCTTCTATGCCAGTGCAGATCCTTTCGAATGGCTGCACCAGACCGCCGACAGCACGCTCAGCCTGATGAAAGGATACATCTACGCCAGCCAGAACGGCACCACCATCAGCGTCACGGGTCCCGTCATGTCAAGCGCCAGCAACGTCAACGGCACTGCCGTCGACTTCCTCAACGCCAACGCCCCGCGCTTCAACGGCTGGGCACTCCTGGGTAACCCCTTCGTGTGCAACGCCTACGTGAGCCTCGGCACCGGCTACGGCATTGGCGAAACGAACTTCTACAAGCTCAACGCCGACGGCGACGAGTTCATCCCGTTCGAGAGCCGCGATACCATCACCCCGATGGGCGGCGTGATGTTCCGCGTCTACGCTGACGACAACATCGTCTACTCGCGCACCAAACCCAGCAGGGGCACCGGCATCCTCAACATCGACGTCAACAAGACCCTGGAGCGTGGCGTTTCGACAGGCTCAACGACCAGCACCCTCGACCGCGCCCGTGTCCGCTTCGGTGAGG
>Ga0310690_10002996_pt1 | contig 26297 bp, 8 predicted proteins | sample AusTroGonzalo_MG_2_FD_207661 | JGI IMG/M metagenome (GOLD analysis project Ga0310690, IMG submission 207661) | Bovine rumen microbial communities from tropical cattle in Woodstock, Queensland, Australia - Gonzalo_04 (v2) (version 2) | ecosystem: Host-associated > Mammals > Digestive system >...
GCAGTAAGACTTGGTACGAAGGCGCCTTCTATTGGAACTATGAGTCGCTCGTAGCGGACGGTATCATCAGCGCGGATAATGCCGCGATCAATAAGGACAACTATACTTCTTACATCATCGCGAAGTACGCTTCCGAGCCGGAATGGGTGGAAGCACCGGAAGAGCCTGAAGTCCCCGAAGAGTCTGAGACGACGGACGAAGAATAAAGCATCTTGTTTGTAAAAACACGTGTTATCCGATGGATGGCACGTGTTTTTTATTTGGAAAGAGGTATATCGTCAGCCTAAGATGGTGACGGCGAGGGCGCAGTATAGCATCAAGGACAGCGCGTCCACGATGGTGGTGATGAAGGGACTCGCGACGACGGCAGGGTCGAGCTTCACTTTCTTTGCAAGGAGGGGGAGCAGACAGCCCACGATCTTGGCGATGACTACGGTGCACAGAAGCGCCAAGGATACGACGGCGCAGGTGAAGGGAGTGTAGTCGCTAAATCCGAAGAGCAGGTTGTCTACAAGCATCAGCTTGCCGAAGCAGGCGAGGGCGAGCGAGAGCCCAAGGAGCAAGGAAACTCGCAATTCTTTCCATAATACGCGCAGAAAGTCCTTGGTGGACAGTTCATTCAACGCGAGGGCGCGGATGACGGTGACGGAGGCTTGCGAACCGGCGTTACCACCCGTATCCATGATCATGGGCACGCAGGCGAAGAGCACAGTGCTGATGACGGCGAGTTTGCTCTCATAGGTATTCAGAATGAGCCCCGTAAAAGTGGCTGATATCATAAGGACGAGCAGCCAAGGCAGGCGGTTTCGCCACAGAGAGCGAACGCTCGTTTTCAAGTAGGGGCGATCACTCGGCTTGACTGCAGCCATTTTAGTGATGTCTTCCGTGTTTTCTTCCTGTAAGACGTCGATCGCGTCGTCGACGGTGACGATACCGACCAAACGCCGTTCATCGTCCACCACCGGGATCGCCAGAAAGCCGTATTCCGTCAATAGACGAACGGTGTCTTCTCGGTCATCCGTAGTATGCGCGTAGATAAGGTTCGTCTCCATGATGTCCTCTACCTTCTTCTCCTTGGGGGATAGTAAGAGATCCTTGGCGGTCACGATACCGATGAGTTTCTTGCCTTTATCGACGACGTAGCAGGTGTATATCGTTTCTTTATCGATGGCGGTTGCACGTATCTTCTCGTAGGCGTCTTCCACCGTCATTTCGGGCTGTAAACAGACGAATTCCACCGTCATGATGCTACCTGCGCTATCCTTAGGATAGCGAAGGAGCTCGTTAACGTAGGCGCGCGTCTCGGCATTGGCTTGTGCGAGCATACGTTTGACGACGTTTGCGGGCATTTCTTCCACGATGTCCACCACGTCATCCAAGAAGAGTTCGTTCATGACGCCGTGCAGTTCTACGTTGCTCAGCCTCGCGAGAAGGGCTTGTTGTGTGTCGGAATCCATCTCGACGAAAGCCTCCGCGGCGAGGTCTTTCGGAAGCAAGCGAAAGAGGACGAGAGCCTCTTCGGGTGGCATCTTATCGAAAATATGCGCGATATTCACCTCGTTCATCTCGGCGAGTATCGGTTTGATATCGGAGAATTTCCGTTCGCGAAGGAGGATGGTGAATTCATCGGCGCCTGTGATCTTGATGGCGCATTCCACAGGAAGGTGAAGAATGACTTCGGCGAGATCATCGGGAGATATATTTTCTTTCATTTCGGCAAGTTCGTCCGAATGAAGTCCTTTCATGACGATCTGTTGTTTCTCTGTGGGGAGCAAAAGAAAAACTTCCGCCATCGTGTCCGCGGGCATCTCATGGCAGATGCCGATAAAAAAATTCTGATCCAGACTTGAGAAAAAAGCCTCTATTTCTTGCGGTTCTTTCTCGCGCAAAAGTTCGGCAGCGGCAACATAGTTACCTTCCTCGAGGAAATCATAAATAATCTGTTCCATTGTAGCTTAGAAGTCAAAAAATCGAAGAAAACTTCAAGCGAGGCGGCAAGCCACGCTACTTCGCCCGATATCGTCTCCGTCACATAGGTGAACCTTCATGACTTGTACCTCCTTTTCAAAGTTATCCCCATTATAAACAGACAAAACAGGGGCTGTCAAGAGGTGAAGAAGTATTTTTTGTGCTAAATAAGGCCTTTTATAATGAAAAAGAAAGGAAGGCGCCGAACTTCGGACGCCTTCCTAAAATGGGGGAGGGAGAGGTATTCATTCATGAAAGGGAGAAGAGTTCCTATCGTACGCTCGGATCTCTGGAGAAACCCGACGGGCCGCCTTGCGGATAGTTCCCCATGTTTCCGCCGTCGGGCGGTGTCATGTCTCCGAAGGCGCCATCGGGTGGCGTGGGCATTTCACCGTTTTCGGGGAGTAAGGGCGGTTCTCCGCTTTGTGCGGGATCTCTGTTCATATCGCCACTTCCGATTCGATTTCCATTGGGTCTATTGCCGGGCTGTAGACCGCCGGGCTTTTCGCCTATGCCGCCCATGCCGCCGGTACGTCCCGTCGTCGCGGTCACGGTCCGGTTGGTCGTTCCGTAGGAAAGGGTGTAGCTTCCGCTCGTGAGGTCGGGTGTGCTGATGATCACGTTCCCCGCGGTCTTCGGCATTGTGAAGGTTATCACCGTTTCTCCCGACGCATTTTTCAGGGTCACTTCGCTTCCCGCAGAGATGGTGCAATTCGCGTTGATCATATATTGCGTCGAGTTTACGCTGTCCATGGCGCTTGCACAGGTGGCGATGACCGTGCCGCCTTGTATGGTGGTGCCGCTGTCGCTATCTAAGGCGGAGTTGCCCGCTCTTTCCGGGCCGTAAACGTATACGATGCCGCCTGCGATCACGAGCTTCCCGTTGCTGTCCAGCCCGTCTCCCGTGCTGTTTACGGTAACGGAGCCTCCCGTGATGTAGATGTTGAAGTCGTATTTACTGAGGTCCGCATTGGCGGCATTGATGCCGTCGTCCGACGAGGTGATATTCAGAGTGCCTCCCGATATTTCGATAAGCGCGCCTTCCACGCCTTCATAGCATTTCGAGATATTGATATTTCCATCTGTTATTTTGGTGATGTATTCCGCATGGATGGCGTCGTCGCCCGAAGCGATGGTGAAGGTGCCGCCCGAGATCAGGACGTTGCCTTCGCTGTGTATGGCGTCGTCATTGACATTTATCTCGAAAGTGCCGCCCGTGATGACGATGGCGTAGTTCTCCTCGAAGGTAGCGGGGTAATCGATCTCGGTCTCGTTGTCGTCATCGTCCGTTACAACGAGGGTAATGCCGCCTGCTTTCAGCGCTTTACCGTTCGTCGTTTCGGTATCGCTTAAAGCAGTGTTGAGGCTCGTGACGACGATGCGGTCGGTCGCCTCGTTCGCGATGTAGAGACAGTTGTTCGCCGCGATGCCGTCGTCTCCCGCCGTAATGGTGATAGAGGACTTTTCGATATAGATATAGCCCGCGTCCTTCTCCGCCGCGTAGGCTTTTGCTTCTTCGTCGTTTGACGGCTCGATGTCGGTCTTGATGCCGTCATTTCCCGCCGTAACCGTAATGTTCGCATTTTGGATGGAGATCATATTGTCGGCTTTGATGCCGTTCTTCGTGGCGCTTACTACGAGGGTCGTCCCGTTGATGGTGAGCGTTTTCTTCACCTTGATCCCGCTTGCGTCGTCACCGACCGCAAGTACCTTGAGAGTCCCTTGACCGTTGATGGTCAGAGAACACTTTTTCGCCTGCAGAGCAGCGCCGTCTCCTTTGTTCGCCGTGCTGTCGTAACTGCTGTCGGATATCTCGTTTATGGTGCCGTCTTTCACGGTAAGGATGCGCGCTCCGGTCGCTTCTTTGAAAACGATCGCGGCACATTTTTGGCTGTCCGTGGTGTGGATGACGGCATTGTCCAAGATGATCTGCACAGTGCCTTCGATGTTGGCTGCCACTTCCACTGCGCCGTTAAGCGTGCCGGTCAGCGTATAGCTTCCCTCGGTACCGATGGTCAGCGTGTTTTTGCTGAAACTCGTTCCTTCGGGGGCGGTGTCCGCCGTAAGAGTCGAAAGGTCTATTATAATGCTGTTTTCCGAGTCGACAACAGTCTGTTCCTCGGCTGTCACCGTTACGTTCTCCAAGTAATCGTCAGCGGATACGGTGCTGAGCTCTATGTCCACGGGGGCCGCCGCGACGTTCGTCTGATCGGAGGTATTCCCGTCGAGATTATATTTTACCGTGTCGGTTTGGGAACAGGCTGCGAAAAGTACGCTCCCAATAAGTACGATTGCGATGAGTAAGATCCATTTTTTCTTCATAATCAAGACCTCCTGTTCTTTTTTCATGATTACAGTATGACCTCGAAAACTTAAACGAGATTTAAAGTGACGAAAAAATGCTTTTTTACAAAATATTTTTTCCTCATGCGTCACTTCTCGTGTGAATAAGTAATAAAATAAAGTGCTTGAAATGTTTTTATTTGCGTGATATAATGAATAAGTATTTGCGGACGCGCGTCCGCATATGTGAGAATTTGAACGGGGGTTTGAATATATGAAGAAAGTTTGGATCATCTTGCCCATCGTGCTTATCGTCGCGGCAGCTACTGTGCTCGGCCTGTTTGCGGCGGGTGTGTTCGATAAGAACGGGGAAGAGTCTACGCCGGTCATCGCGAATGCCGTAACGGCGTCTGCAACGGATGCGGGCGTTTTTAAGGACCTTGCCCAAGATACCTATTTCGACGTCAAGATGCCGTCCGCTACTTTGAAGAACTACGTGTCCGTGACGGATAACCGTAAGCGCACTGTCGGAATGAAGATCAAGCAGGTCATTTCCGCAGAGGAGGGCATATACCGCATTACGGCGGAGAATGGGTTCGAGGAGAGGTCTACATACCGCATCACACTGTACGGCGCTTCCTTCGTAGCCGAGCAGTATAAGGATCTCAAGACCTTCATCTTCACCATCAAAGGGGATGAAGAGATCACGCCTGTGGTGGAGCAGAATAAGAGCATCATCGAGACGGATATCTCCGGCACTACGGTGGAGCCCGTCGAGCCGACCCCCGGCACCACGTACTATAACGTCACGCTTGCTTCCGCAGCGGAGTCTCGTTTCGCCCCCGGAACGGTCTTCCTCGCCAAGAAGCCCGGCGACGACATCTTGAGCAAGGACTTCTCCATCCTCTACAACGGAAAGATCGAGGGCTATTTGTATGAAAACATGGCGGCGTACGTCGCTTTGGAAGAGTCTGAGGTCGTGGATGGGAAGGAGAAGATCTATTGCCGTCTTGCATACTTCAACGAAGTTATAGAGAAGGCGGATATTTACCAAGACATCGTTATTGATGAGAAGAATTTCGACTTTGACGAATTCGCTATCCAAGAAGCGCTTGAGAACAGCGAGTTCGCGGAGGTGCTTCTCGCCACCGCGCAGCAAGCGTACGATCTTTTCGAGAAGAGCTTCAAGTACGAAGTGAATGATGGCAAGAAAGGTCCGCGTCAGGTCGTCACCTTTACGGTGGGTCTCGATGGGAACAAAGTCATTCTCGACATCAAGTATACCATCACCATCGCCAAAGGGGTGAATGTTGTGGTTGGCATCAAGAATACCGTTACCCTGCGCCCCTCTCTCAACTGTGATTATGACATTTCGAGCGGTGAGTTCGACCTTGAGTTCGACTTCTCGGTCAATATCGACACCGTTACCGAATGCACCGTAACGATGGATACCGCCAAAGGAACCATTAACTGCGCTACGGTGGAAGAGTTCAAAGAGAAGTTCGTCGAGCTTCTGAAGATGAACACCAATGAGAAGGCGATCTGCGGCGCGGAGATACCCATTTACAGCTACAAATACCCCATTTACTGCTTCGTGCTCGGTGTCGAGTTCGGTGTGGATCTTAATTTCAATATTTCCGGAGATCTCAGCTTCGGCTACACCTATAACACCAACATCGTCGCAGGCGTCACGTACGTGGACGACGAGTTCACCTCGTATAAGTCCATGGAGACTTCGCAGTCAGCGAATGACCTCGTCCTTCTCGGCAAAGTCGAAGCGCGAGCGGGCGTGTACGTGAAGCTCACCGCCAGTGTGCTGGAAGTCGTGGGCATCGGCTTCAAGATCAAGGTCGGCGCTTATGCGGAGCTCGGCGGACAGCTGCGCCTCGATATGCAGGCGGCGCTGAATAAAGAGCTGCACGTCGTCAAAGGGTACTACATCACGGGCGGCTTGTATCTCGGTGCGGATTTCCAAGTAAAAGCCGGCATCGACATTCCCGTCATAGGCTATAAAGGCATTGATAAGACTTGGCCCATCGCCGAAGTCAAGTATCCTCTCTTCGAGTATGGTTCCAAGTACCTGCCGACGGAGATTTTAGACAGCGGAAAGACCATTCAGATCTATGGCAAGAGCGTGGAGTACAGCAAGGTCAACGTCAAAGCGTTCAATCTGTACAGTGCAACGGACGTTTCCTCCATCGAGCTCCCGCTTGATCGTTTCGATATAGTATATATCGACGATGCCGCGGATTACATCACGCTGAAAGACGGCTACGTCAACGTGAAGCCGACTGTCGGCGTGGAATTTAACGCAACCATCGAGCTCGTCAGCAAGTCGGACAGCTACGTGAAGGGCAGAGTCACCTTCCACAAGTCCGCCATCATGCCTACTTGTGAGGAGACCACGGCGGTCTTCGATAAGAACGCGCCTTCCGACGTCGTCTTCGACGTCAGCCTTAATACCTCCACCTATCTCGGCCTTTCCTTGAACGGCACCGCCGTTACCAAGGGCATTTCGGTGGATGGCACCGGCAAGATCACTATGTATTCCACTTATTTGAAGGATCTTGCAGTGGGCGAGCACGTCTTCACTTATAAGTCCAATAGGGGCGTGGTGTACCTCACCGTCAACGTCGTCAACTCCGAGCCCATCACGGTGAGCGGCGCAACGAAGTCCTATTCCAAGAGAACGGGCGGCGACGTCAGCTTTGACCTCGACCTCAAGGGCAATAAAGTGGCTTCCGTCGAGGGTTTGGAGCCTTCGCAGTACGCGGTAGGCAGCTCGGGCAAGGTGTTCCGCATCTTCGGCGCAGTCTTCACGAATAAGGAAGTCGGCGCGTATAACTATCGCGTCACAGCGGCGAACGGCAGATACGTGGATATCACGGTCAACGTCATCGACGACAGATTGCCCAAGCTGTATTCGAATTATTTCGGATTCCATAAGAACAGCCTCAACAAGGTGGACGTGAACGTGCCTTTCGAACAGTATGCATACGTGGTGAAGAGCGTCATCGGTCCCAATCTGCACACGTATGACTACGTCTGCACGGATGGCAATCTCTGCATTTCCAAGGACTATCTTATGGCATTGGATGCAGGCGAGCAGAAGTTTGAGATCGTGCTCAGCGGCAAGAATTCCGAGCTTACGCTGAAGTTCACCGTGGACGTCAGAGAGAATGTCAGCCTCATCGCCGGCTCTTCCTACGCCGTATTCGATAAGAATGCGCCCAAGGACGTCGAGTACATCATCTACGCTTCTTCTGCCAACGTGACGGTGGATGGTCTCTCCACTTCCAAGTACTCCTTCTCGGGGAACTTGCTCACGATCAATAAGAATTATCTGTCCACTCTTGACCTCGGGGAGAATGTTCTCACCGTTCACATGGGTGACGCGAGCTTGGAGCTCACGCTCAAGGTCATCGACACCGGAGAGCCCGAGATCGCACTCGCAAACGGCGGTAAGCTTTACCTCACCTACGATAAGGCGACGAATGCGGATATCTCCTTCGACGTCCGCCTCGGTTCCGCCTCCTTTGACAGGATAGACGATAGCGCCGTGCGTTACTCAGCCGTCACGGAGAACGGCGTCACCAAGGTGACTCTTGCCGCTTCCTATCTCAATTCTCTCTCCTATGGAGAGCATGAGTACGACGTGCTCACGACGGTGAACCGTATGACCCTCGTGTTAAAGGTGGTGGATAGCTCCACGCCCGCTCCGAATGGCTCCACGACGCTCTCGTACGTCAAGAGCTCTCTCGGTGCTTCCGATCTTACGGTGTATTTCTTCAACTACGGCTGTGACATCGTTTCCATCGAAGCGATCGGTAGCGCGGCGCCTGCTCTCGGTGAGTACACCTTCGACGTCGACACCGGCATCTTCACCCTCACCAAGGCGTACCTCGACACCCTCACCGAAGGCGATTACACCTCGTTTGCATTGACCTTTAACGACACCAATGCCACCACGCTGAATATCAACGTGGCGGTCTCCGTAGACTAAGCGCTTCAAAGTTTTTACCGCATAGCGGCGTAGCGAGCATTCTCGTTGCGCCGTTTTTTTTGGGGAAAGGACGCCTCTTCGGCGCGTCCCGAAAGGGGAGGGCGCTGCTATTATGTCTGTCGAAGACTCGCGCGAGCGCGAGCGCGCGACATATTATATAAATTTATATAAATACTTTCGCAAAATGGGAAAAATTTACAATAAAAACAGAGGTTTTCACTATATTTTTTTTACGATTTTCTTGCAATTAGGTCATCTTTTATGATAAAGTAAATTTGTGCAGGTATTTTTGCGCGCTTTTTAGCGTTCAAAAAAGCAGTAACCCTGCATATAGTTAATTTGGCAATCATTTAAAATTTGACGGGAAACCGTCGGGAGGTAAGCTTTTATGAGTTTAGCAAAGAAGTCAGTTAAATGGCTTGTTGCCCTCGTAGTAGTCTTCGCTCTTGTGCTCACAGCGACTTTTGCGCTGAGTACGGGCGTGGCGAATGCGAGTGCGGAAGTCACCCAATCGAGTGTTTATCTCGTTGCGGAAACGACAAACGCCACCTTCTCTTATTCTAAGGGAAGCACCATTGACGTTTATTACTACTTGTCGTTGCCCACGAACTACGCTTCGACGAGCACGGGCATGTTCGAAATGCACGTGGCTCCTACTTGGAAGATCGGCAACACCGTGCTCGCGCCCAGCACGATCACGTTGAATACGGCTTTCGAGAATGCGTACGGACTGGATGACGAGGACACCATCGCAGATTATCTTGCGGGTGAGAACAGTCAGTTCGCTATTACCGCGGACGTTCTTGATATCGCGAATATTGTGGGTGCTACGGTCACGGCCGTGAATGATTTCACCACCACCGAGAATGCTTGGCTCTTCAAGGCGAGCTATCCGACGGATGCGAATACCACGGCGGGTCTGTATGAGTACTCCTTCGGTGTGAACGATCATTTCGCTTACGGCGATTCGTTCCGTTACTCCTTCAATACCGTTGAGTCCACCTTCTTCGTAAAGAACACGTTGACCATCGGATTTGAAGAAGATGCCTACGAGTATTCTTATCACACTTCCTCTGCGGACATTCAGTCCGAGCTTATGGAGGATCTCACCATTACCGGCGAGATCGACGGCTATTCGGTTACCGGTGTTTCCGTGGAAGAGATGGTCAGCCATAATGATGCATGGGCGTATCTTTCCACTGCGAGCGTAGCTACTTATACCATTCGTCCCACCTATCCCGCAGCGTTGGATGCATACTACGACGTAGTGCTTCAGACGGCTACCGCGACGATCACCAAGATCGATCCGACGATTGTCATCACGACTCCGGAGACTGACGAAGATGAGCTTCGCGATTATAATACTTATGCAGTCACCATCGGTACCGAAGGGGCGGATATCATTTATGAGATCACAGATGCGGATGGCAACACCGAAGTCAGCTTCGGTTGGGAAAAGAAAGTCAACAATGCGTTCGTTGCCATGAATGCAAATGAGATCCCGACCTATGCCGGTTTCTATAGAGTCACGGTAAGTACTTCCGCTACCACGAACTACAATGCGGGTTCTGTAAGCCGTATCTTCGAGATCACGAAGGCGGATCAGGACGTGTATATCTCCACTGTGAACAGAGTGTACAATACGTATGCCGCTGCCATCGGCACCGACATTCTCATCACGAGTTCCAGCGATAACGTAGGTCAAGCTACGACGAGCGTGTCCCTCGAGAGCATGGTGAATGCGGGTGAGTATACGTTCTACGTCAGTATTCCCGGTGACGATAACTACAAAGATTTCAACAGTGAAGATGAGGAAACTTCTTATACGCTCGTCATCAGCCCGATCGAGGTAACGTACACCGCTACCATCGCCCCCGTCACCTACAAGGCGGAAGCGTTTGCGGCTGCTGACCTTACCGTTGCTTCCGTAAGTTGCTCCGGTGCGGACCTCGCTACCTATCTCGGCATCGTGAACATGAGCGATTCCGAATGGAATACTTATGTCTTAGCTAACTACACCATCAATAAGAGTCTCTCCGGCACCATCGTCAATGCGAATACTTACGACGACGCAGTGTCTGTAAGCATCGTAGCTTCGCAGAACTTCACTTTCGTGAATCCCGTCCTTGCGGATCTCACGGTACTTCCCGCGGACGTTACCCTTGCGATCACAAAGGTAGCGGAGAATGGCGACGTTGCGAAGACTTATAATGGATCTGCAGTTGCGGCCGTCCTCGTCATCGACGACGAAGATGCGGACCTCACCTATACTGCTTCCATCCTCGACGCAGCCGTCAATAACACGGACTACATCAAAGTTCAGTATTATTCGGATGTTAACGGTAATATGGGTGAGCTTCTCGATGCGGCGCCCGTGTTCTCCGGTTATTACTGGATCAAGGTGTACACTGTGGCTACCGATAACTTGAATGCCAATGCCGCAGGTGTGGCGAAGCGCTTCAAGATCGACAAAGCGCCCGTGTACTTATCCTTTATGTACACCTACACCTATGGCAATCAAACTTATACTAAATATCTGAGCTATGACGAAGTGAATGGCTTCACCGTTGTGGAAGAAGCCTATGCTTCTCTGCTCTATGCAGGCGATGCGATGCCTGTTGCGGGTAGCATTGATTACTTCCGCACCACCGGCTTCGAATATGATCTGGTTCCCTTGGGGGGCACAGAGCAGGATCCGTATGAAATCACCGCGGTGTATACCTACGACGTAGGTCTCGGTGACTTCGACGGCAATAAGACCGTCACCGTTTTGGACCTCGTGAACATTCGTAAATATCAGTTGGGCAACCTTACCATAAAGGCGATCCCCTGCATCTCCCCTGTGGAGGCATGGACCGGTAAGTATGCAGACGGAGATAACGTAGGTCAGGCTATCGACTTCTCGAACGGCGTGTTCTTCGCCTCCGCTAAGGACCTCAACGGTGATACTTACAGCGACGCCATCGATCTTCTCATTATACGTGAAGCATTTGCCACCGGTTACGGCTACGGCATCATCTCCAATCCCGAGGTGACCGCGGTATCCGGTCAGTCTGTTTGGGCTATCGAGGAAGCTGTCGCGCATAATATCGACGAGCTCCGCTCGTTTGTTGCGATGGGTTATCCCGTGAAGCTTTCCGACGGTACGGATGGACTCGAATATTCCTTCGACGCTGCCACGCAGAACTTCGAACTCGTCGTGGCGAGCTCCGTATCCATCGACCTGAACGGTCAGACCTTGACGGTGAATATGTTCAGCCTTACCTCCGCTGCAGACGTCACTTTGAAGATCTTCAGCTCGAAGGAAGTAGATGACGAGCCCGTTTCCGGCGTTATTTACAGCATCGAGGATATCACTGTTTCCGCACCTGCCGGTAACGTGAATATCTCCAACGTGGACGGCTACGTTTACGTCGGACAAAGCGTAAACCTTGCAGCGTACAATCGTTCTCTCCACATTGAGGACAGCGTCGGCTTCTACGTATATCAGGTGCCAGACACCTCCAAGGCGGATCTGCAAAATAGCATTACGAGCGACAGCGCTCTTAATGACATCAGAGATGCGAAGATCGAAGAGACCGAAGAAAGAGTCCAAGAGGTAAAAGAAATTAAGGCGAATACCGATTTGACCTCGGAGGACAAGATGGAGCAGATCGAGGCTCTTGCCGTCAGACCCGCGAAAGTGGAGATCCCTGTGGATACCCACGTGGTCATTGAAGAGTCTGCTACCTTCGCTGTTGAGCAGATCACCGTCGTAGAGGCGAAGAATGACGCCACGGCTACTTCCTTCGCTATCGAAGTGAAGAACACCGACGCGGAAGTCGTGTCTGTCGACGTTACCAAGGTGAAGACGGTGGGGAATGTTGACGTAGACGTTGTCAGCGCCGTATCCATCACGGGTGAGACCACGAAAGTCGAGCTCATTACTCGTGAAGAACAAGAGGAAACTCTTGCCGTCACCACGATCAAGGGCGTTACCACCGAGGCTGAGATGGTGGAAGCTCTTGCGTCGGATATCGACGTGATCAACATCGCGGCGGACTTCTCCGTGACCGGTAGTAATAATTCTCCTTCGTCAAACTATAACCTCTATATAAATAGGCCTGTCACCATTATCGGTAACGGATTCACAATTACCTTTAATAAGAGAGGCTTCTATGTCGAGGGAACGGATGCCAAAAATGTGGATACGGTAACAATCCGCGACATCAAGCTCGTGAGCACTGCGAACGCCGGTCGTTGTATCTCGTTGTTTGATTATAATGACACCTTGAACCTTGATTCCGTTGAGTTCGTTTGTACCGGTGCAGGTAACAATCAGGCCATTACAGTTGGCGATTTCTATTCGTACCCGACGATTGTTAACGTGAACAATTCCGTTATCAATGCGGGTGCTGCCGGTTACGGTATCATCTACTTCTCGAAGGTTGACCTTACGATCGATAATTCCTCTCTGACCGGATATGCTTCCGTATACGGCAAGGGTCCTATCAGCGGATATACGGGTGCGTATGGTTCTACAGTAACGATTGCGGATAGCACGTTTACTGCAGTGAATAGCTACACTGAAGAAAATGATAATAGCTTTGCAGTACTCGTTGACGAAGACGCAAAGGACTATACGAGACTGGATGGCGTTATTCACACTGTAAGAAATTCTACTTTCAATATTATCTCCACGAATACGGCGACGCAGGCTGTCTTCATTGGTACGTTCGCAGATGTCTTCACCTTTGAGAATTGCACCTACAATTTCAAAGAGACGAATCTTGACACCGCGGTTATGACTTACTGTGCTGAAGGCTGCAATGATGATTGTGTGCTCGTCGAAGAGACCGAAGGGAATGTCACTACGTACAGCTATAAGCTTGTAACTGCAGGCGTTAGTGTTGAGAGTGAGATCCGTAATGCTCTTGCGCTCGGTGCGACGAAGCTCGTGCTTTGTGATGACATCACCCTCACTACGGCGATCGCGGCGGATAGGATCGCCATCGATCATGCCGTTGAGTTGGATATGAATGGCCATAGCATCACCTCTTCCGAGTATGCCTTCGTGGTAATGCCCGGCGGTGAGCTCAATATCACCGGAGAAGGTTCTTTCAACTATGTCGGTGAGGATGACACCAAGGGTGCTCTCCGCGTGGCGGGCTCTAGCGACGTGAATGCGGATGAAGGCAAGCTGACCTTGGGCAAGGACGTCACCATCGAGAGTACCGGTTACGGTATCGTTATTTGGCACGTGAGCAATAGGAGTTACGGCTCGAACGTCGTCGTGAACGGCACCATCAATTCTTACGCAGCTGCGGTTTGCCCGAGCGGCAATATTAAGGCGGATGCGAATGACATCGTGAACGATGCGCCCATCGACGCCGTTGCGAAAGTGACCATCGGATCCACTGCGAGATTGTCCTGTGAGCATGAGGCAGCCCTCTATGCGGCAGGCTTTGCGAATATCACCATTGAGGATGGTGCTGTTATCGTCGGTAATGTCACCGGTGTGGAAGTCCGTGGCGGCTTCTTCACGATGAACGGCGGTACCATCATCAGCAATGCCAATGCTACCTACACCAAGGCGAATGGCAATGGTACCACGGGCTACGGCGTAGGTCTCATGGTTGCACAGCACACCACAAGACAGGTTGTGAACGTTACCATCAATAAGGGTAACTTCATCGGTCCTGTGGCGTTTATGCAGGCGAACCCCGAGAATAGCTCCGCGGCTGATCTTGCGAAGGTGAGCATCACCATCAATGGCGGTGCCTTCTACAGCGAGCTCGGCGATGTGGATATCTTGCCGGTTCTCTCCGGTGCTACTGCAGCGGATCCCGCTAAGATCATCATCTCCGACGAAGACAAGATCACCTATTCCATGGTTCTTGCGGAAGGCGACTCCATCTATGAGGACGAGAGCTCCTACATCATCGTCCACGGCCTCGCTGTTGCCACTGAAGAACAGTTCAATGCAGCTATGGCTGATGACGATGCGCCGGTAGTCAGCATCGTGAAGGATATTACTTTTACGCAGAATGCTCCGATCAGCAATACTCGTTGCACGCAGATCTTGAAGTCCAAGACGATCTACGGATTCAACCATACCTTGACTCTGAAGAATAATGGTATTTATTTGGCAGGCGACGAAGTATCCTTTATCGACGTTAATTTAGTAAACGCTTCCGCTGCCGGTCGTTGTATCGATTCGCGTGGCGGAACGCATACCTTGAATATCATCAATTCTACGGTCATCTGCACAGGTACCAGCGGATACGTTCAGCCGATCACGATTGGCGGCAATCATACTTACACGATAGACATCAATATCGTGCACAGCAGGATCGACGCCGGTACGAGCGGTGGCGCTACGTATGCGATCATCCTCTTCAATAAGGCAAATATCACGATGACCGATTCCAGTGCAGGCGCAGGTTGGGCTGTGTTCTATTGCAAAGCACCCAACAGCTCCGCGGGTGCGAATGGTTCCACTATCTACGTAGAAAACAGCGAATTTACTTGCCGTAATAAGTACTCTACGACCTCTAATGCATTCGGTATGATCGTAGATGAAGATAATGGCTATACGAGAGGCGGCATCACCTTCGTCGCGAAGGATTCCACCTTTAACGTTATTACGACGGGCACCTGCAAACAGGCATTGTTCTACGGCACGGCGTATGACACCTACACCTTTGATAATTGCGATATCAACCTTGAGGGCGATGCTGCGGTAATCACCTTCCATAGCGTTTATGACAATGGAGCAACTTTGAACTATGATGTAGATGGTGATAAGGGTGTTCTTGGTTTTGAAGAAACCTATAACAATGAATCGTCATTGTATGAGGAAGTTGTCGACGGTAACGTGATCGTCTTCACTTACGTGTATAACAACTAATCTCCTAAACGATTAAAAAAGAAAGAAGGACGCTTCGGCGTCCTTTTTTCATATGCTCGCTTTGTATTTTGCATGAAATCAAAACTTTTCTCTGCATCCTTAGGAGGCTTGATTGCGGACGAGCAGGGCGAGGGCGGAATGATGGATTTTACTAAAATCCCCAGTTTTTTCACGTTCCTTGAAAAACATACTCGCCCCTTTGTGACCACTCTGAAAAACTGCGTTTTTTGGGGACCCCGGAAAGGGTGCAAGGATCGCGAAGCGCTTCCACAACGCCACGCTCTACTTTCCACCTCCAAAATTCCTAATTAAAGCGTAGCGTCAAATGAGTCGCCCTTTGTAAAGGGAGATGGTCTGTGCGGAGAAATGCGACGCGAAGGGATGACTTTTCAAGAGAAAAACCGCTACTCATTGCGTTTTTTTCTGCAAAATCCAAGGGACTTCAAGGGACTTTTTGTTTTTTTATGGGAATAGGGGAGGGAGCTCTCGCGGACGGAAAGGTGTAGAAAGTCTGTCGGTCTTACAATAATACGCCGAAAAATTCCTTTTAATTTCCTGAAATAAATTCAGAAAAGACTGTTCAAGTAATATAATTATGTGTTATAATAATTTTTGTATAGGGGCGCCTATACGCCTTTTGTGCACCGTGTGCGCACGCACACATACGAAGGCGTTCTGCGCTGAGAGGTGAAAAGATGAGTTATTCGAGACGTTATCAATACATATCGATCGCACTCATAGCGATATTCATTCTGGCATTCGGTGCTATTCTCTTTCCATCAGTCTCGGCACAGGCGGAGCCCACTACGTATTATTTGGACCTCAGTCAGACGGTCGTCTCTACGGCGAATGAGATCACGGAAGGAGATTACCGCATCATCGAGGAAGGCGATACTTTCACTTTCACTTATGCCATTGACGCCAATGGCGGCATGGACTATTCCGTTTGGGTGCCAAAGTACGACATATCCGCATTCACCCTTACTTCCGTCGTTATTGGCTCTTCGTGGGTGTCCATGGATGAAGTGTCCGAGGACTATAAGTACGTATATATCGGCATGGACGAGGAAGAGGAGTATCTCTCTTTGGCGGAGCATATCGCGCGCTATGAGAGCGAGTATCTCGCACACGCGGCGGACGCTTCCTCTCCGATGACCTATTCTTATCTCGCATTCGACGTTACCTCCGAGATGGACGGGGTGTACCCCACCTCCGAGGCTTTTCTTACCCTCACGTATCGTGCGCGCGCTACCTACACGGAGGCGGTGCGCTATGAGTTCGGCTTCTCTTTCGGAGAGGTGCCTTTAGCGGGCGGCATTAAAGGAAGACTGACCAATGCCTCTCGCTACTCGCATTACGACGCAGTGCACGGCGGTTCGGCGCAGGGCGTAGTCATCCGTATGTCAGATGGCGCGGGGGATTACCTCCCCATGGCGGAAGAGGCGAACTTTGCCGCTACTTCGTACGCCGTCACCGTCACACCCACCATCGACGCGTATCTCGAAGAATATCAGACGCTGTACTTTAAGGGTGGCGTTATAGACACGGGCGACATTGAATACACCATTACTTATCCCGCCGGCGAGGGAGCGGAGAATCCTTACATCGCGGACCACGGCGTCATTACTTGCGTTTTCTACGATGGGGACCCCGCAGACGGCGGCGAGCCTTTGGGTGCGCTCCCCACACAAAAGGGCACTTACTACGTGTGCGGCATTTTCAGCGATTCCGACATTTACTATAAAGGCATGACCACCGAAGCGGTGCAGATCGAGGTGGAGAAGGAGAATATCGCCATCGATCTTAATGCGGTCGTGGGCGAGGCGGACCCCGTGTATGCAGTGGACGCGCTCCTGTCCGTGCACACTCCGTACGGTCCCACCGTGACCGTGCGCGACGGCACCACGGTGCTGGATGAGCACAAGTACGACTGCGTTTTCTTTACTCGCGCAGACGACACTTCCGAGTGGGAGGCGTCGGCAGATTCCGCTTTCTTGTATCATCGTCTGCATGCCGGCGAGTATAAAGTGCTCATCTCTCCGAAGGATCCCGATAGGCAGACTTTCGGACTTGAGGAAGATATCTATACCGTCATCATCGAAGTGACGCGCGTAGATATCGTGGTCACGGCGAATGACATCCACATTACTTACGGCGAAGTGGTGCCCGATCTCACTTGCACCGTCGAAGGTGTGGTGGAGGGTGACTTGGAGTCTTCCATCACCGCAGACGCGCAGGTGGTGCTCTCACTTCCCGCAAACTTCGAAGGTCATGCGGATACGTACGCGATTTCCGTGGCAGGTAAAGCCGCGATCACCAATTACAACCTTTTCTACGTGCCCGGGCAGCTTGTCATCGCACCTAAGAGCGTGACGCTCACCGTCAGTTACGAAGACGGCTATGCCATCTTCTCGTTGCAGGGTTTCCTGTCTACCGACGAGCCCGTCATTCTGTATTCTGTCGGTCCGACGCTTGCTTCGGCGACGGAGGCTGACAGCAGCTATTCCGCGCAAGACGCTTACGCTTGGGGCAGCCTGATCTCCGTTTTCGCTTCTGCGGGCGATGACTATGCCATAACCCCCGTCGAGCTGGCTACGCCTTGCCGCGTACAGTACGTTTCTTCCGTCGGCGGCGCGGAGAACGTACCCACGTCGGACGCATTCCTATTCGCGGGTGAGCGTGTGTCGAGACCCCTTTTGGATCCGACTATTTCCCGTTATGAGTTCCGCGGATGGAAGAGCGGCAGTGCGTATTACGACTTCTCCTCGCTTTTGTTCGGAGATCTCATTATCATGGCTGATTTCGAGAAAACGGAGTATGAATACATTTTCCGCGCGGCGGAGGGAGAGCATTTCGACAGTATGCGTGCGCTCTCTTGGGTCGGCGGCAAGTTCGTTCTTGCGGAGGAGCCTGCGGGCGTGTATGTTTTCCGCAAGGAAACGGCGATCCCCACCCTCTCCGACATTGCGTATTTCAAGATCGATAAGTGGGTGAAGGCTGTCTCCGACGGTCAAGGCGGATACACGTACCTTACGGACGAGGCGGTGACCACTTTCTCGGTAGCGGACAGCTCGGAGGTCAGCGACGTGTATTTTATCGCGTGCATGACGCTCGACATAGGCGTGGGCGATCTCAACGGCGACAGAGTCGTCAACGTGGAGGACATCTTGCGCTATAAGAAATGGCTGGTGGGCGCGAACTACGATGACGTGAAGGTGGAGACGGCTGCGGACGCTTGGACGAAAGTCACGACGGCGGTTCCCGCGGGCGGATACTTCTTCCCGATGGCGTTGGACGTGGACGAAGACGGCATTTGCGGACTCGTAGACGTTTTGTGCATAGCGGAGAGCCTTGTGGGCGGGTATCCGTACGTGAAGGTTTCCGATTGTACGGTGTTAGATGGCGAGGAAGGCGATTATGCCGCGGGCGAGCGCGTGATCTCTCGTGACCTGACGGTAGAGGTGTCGGACGGCGAAAAGCTGACGAGATTCGCTTACGTCGGCACGGGTCTTCTCTTGACAGAGGACCTTGAAGCGGAGGACTTCTTCTTTGACGGCATACGCTTTGTGCTCGATCTTGGCGGGAATGCCATTGAGATGGGCAAATTAACGATCTCCGCGAAGGTGGAGGTCGTCATCAAGAACGGTACGGTGAGCTGTACGGGGTATTCCATATCCTCGGCGGGCGGCGTACTTATAGAGAATGTTATCGGACTTCCCGACGTAGACGGCAGTGCCACGTCGGTGTCCGCGCAGTGAGGTAGAACGTGAAACGTATCGGTATCATTCTGTTGGTATGTATAGTGGCGATGGCGTGCCTTTCGGGCGTCACTTTCGCCGCGGCAGAGTCTCAGCATGACGTTAAGATAGAGCTTGCTAAGACCGAGAAGAATGGCATCCTTACCGTCACCGCCAAGATGACGGAGAATGACGGCATTGCGGCGCTTGCCCTCCGCGTGGAGTACGACGGGGACTGCCTGATCCTCCGTAATAGAAGCTTCGGCTATCTGGCAAGCGAGATGGAAACGATGGACGTATACGGCACCGAAGAGGACGCCATTGACCCCGAGAAGACGGCGAGTCCGTACACCATTTCCTTCCTGTCTGTGAAGAACGTATCGAATACGGGTGTGCTGTTTACTTTGGAGTTTTCCATTAAGGACGACGCACCGAAAGGCGACTTCGACGTGGATCTTTATGTATGTGAACTCGCATACAGGACGTCTACGAACGTGGCGGTCTATAACGAGAAATACGACAGTCATTCGCCCTATAGAGAAGGCGGCGTAAAGGCGGCAAGTACCTCCTATACCCTCGACTCGAACGGACTGGTGAAAGAAGAGAACAAGAATGCGTCGAAGCTCGTCATCGCACTGGCGGTGAGCGGAGCGGCGCTCGTCGTGGTGGCGCTCGTGGTGGCGTTCCTCGTGTATCGCAAAAAAAAGAAATAACGAAACGGAATGGCTAAAATGCAATTACGGAGAGTTGAAATGGAAAAGAAATTAAACAGAAGGACATCAATACTGTTGCTGACGGTACTGGCGATCGTGCTATGCCTGACGCTACTTTTTGCTTCCCTTGTTGTGGATGATCCTCTTGCGAAGGCAGAGCCTTCGGACTACGCGCAGTCGATCACTGTCTCCAATGTGCAGGTCCAACGCGGAACGGAGTTCCATATGGACATCGTGCTGGACGGGAACGACACGGGTATGTACTCGTTGCTCTTGGAAGTCACCTTCAATCAGAAAGTATTGACCCTCACCAACGTGTATCGTCCGGATAGCAAGAATAAAACGGAGCTTGCTTCCGGTTGGGCTATGCCGACTGCCGACGCGACCATCTCCAATCCCCAATTCTATTCTTCCTATGGAAACAGCGCGAATCCTTTGGTGATCTTCCTTTTCTCCACAAAGAAAGTCGTCGGTAGCGGAAAGGTAGCTACTCTTACTTTCTCTGTAGCGCCCGACGCCCACGTCGAGGACTTGGAGGATTACACCAATTATGAGGTTTTCGTCGTTTGCAATAAGACCAATACCCGCGTGGATAACCTTACGGACGAATGCGAACTCGCAGTTACGGGCGGCACGGTGGGTGTTTCCTATAAATCCAAGTGGCTCAAGCTTAACTATGTGAGACGCGGACAGGGCGGCGTGGAAGTGCCCGTTACGGACGCAGTGTTCGACGGCGACACGTTGAGGACCATCGATGAAGTGGTGGAATCCGAAGAGATCGAGCCGTACAAGCGTGATACCTCCGAGTATACCTACACCTTCCGTAGTTGGGTGTTAGATGAGACGTTGAGTTCCACCGACCATTTGGTGTATTATGCGGATTTTGACGAGACGCCCGTGCCCTATACCATTACCTTTAAACAGGCGATCGAAGTCGGCTTTGACGATGATCGCGTGCTCGATTACACCGACGAGAGGCTGCCCGCCTTCCTCGGTGCGGACTACCTATACGACACGGAGACCGACACGGTCGGCTTCGGCTTACCTCTCTATCTCGAGAACTATAAACCGACAACGGGGAATAAAGTCCATCCCAACCATACTTTCGTGGGTTGGTTCCTCGACGAGGAATGCACCGAGCCCGTGCCTTTTGCTTCGATGCCAAACTATGACGTGACGCTGCATGGGTATTTCCGTCAGAATATCGATCCGAATTTCTCTGACACCACCACACAGACCAAGCTCGCCACCAAGATCACGGTGCAGGACGGCTTCGTCTTTGCTACGGTGGAGGTCACGGAGACCTTCCATTTCAACGCATTGCGTTTCAAGCTTGCATATAACGCGGATTATTTGAAGCTGGAGTCTTTCCTCTTCGGAGAGGACAGCGCGTTCTACGGCGCTCTTTCGCCGACATTCCCCAATGTCAATGCGGATATCATTGCCGGCACGGCGGACGTCACTTGCTGGCAGCCGTATGAGTCGGGCACGCCGATCTTTGCGTTTATGTCTTCTTCGTATAATGCTACGGTGATCGGAAAACTCATTACGTTTAAATTCTCCGTAAAGGATACGACGCCTACCGTCGACACCGAGATCGGCATCATTATGGGCGCGGGCGACGCTTCGCGCTTGAATCGTGACGGTAGCGCTTGGTACGTCGGCACGTCTTCGACGAACGGCATTTTGCACGTCATCCGTGCGGAAGCGCCTGTGCAGACTACGAAAGAGTCTTACGTCTATGCTGATGGGAACAGTATTCCCTATGTTTTCGGTACGGGCACGGAAGCAGATAAGGGCGACACGCAGTACTTCGTGCTTTCCGGTAACGTACAGACGGAGGCGGGTGCGTATACCGTACGCGCGGCGCTCATCACCGAGTCGGATCGTTACATCACTTGGACGAATGGCTCCGTAGCGGACGTGACTTATCCTTTCACGGTGTCCCCGTTGTCCGTTCGTGTGCCTGTCCAGTTTGAGGACTACAAGACGAGATACGTCTATACCGGTGACGAGATAGAGTACACTTTCTATCAGTCCCTTGACAGTAATTACTATGATTGGGTCGGCTCCCACAGCAAAACTGCCGCGGGCACGACCGACGTGACCGTCGCTTTGAAGGATAAGAAGAATACTTGTTGGGCGGACGACATTTCATCCACGAAGGATAAGAACTTCAGCTTCATCGTCAATAAGAAGGTCGTCATCGAGCCGAGCATCGCCCCCAAAGAATATAACGGGCGCGATCAGATAGCCACTGTCGCCGAAAGCCTTTTTTATTCCGTGGTCAATCTCGGCGGGAAGGAGATCGGTTCGTACGACGTCATTTTAACGCTTAACAATACCGACAACTATCGTTGGAGCACGACGGACGAGGCGGAGGTCACGTTGACTTTCAAGATCGTTCAGACGACCAACTATTGGGAGGTCAGCCCGTACGTTATCAGCAAGTACTACGACGGCGATCCCATACAGACCAGCGACGCCACGCCTGCTCTTGACAAGGAGCTCGTGTCCACGGAGATCACCTTCTACAATGAAGATATGTCGCAGCTTTCAGCCGCGCCGAAGGACGCCGGTCATTACTACGTGAAGTTCAACGTGGCGACCACCGAAGGTGCGGAAGGTATCGAGAACACTCTTTATTTCGAGATCTGGAAGATCTCCATCGTGAGACCCTCTGTCGATCCGAATAAGATATACGTTTACAACGGAACGGAGGAGACTTTTATCTTTGATACGGCGGCAGGGCAGACCGACCTTTACTCCATTACCGACGGTTTGCGCACGAACCCCGGTTGGCAGACGGTACACGTTACGCTGAAGGATAAGAAAAATTATCAATGGGATAACGGTAATTCCGATGATCTGACCTTTGATTTCGAGATCCGTCAAGCAACGCTTGAAGGGGAGACCGACGGCTATCAGGCGCGTGTCACGAATGACACGGAAGGCTTCTCCGCGAAAGACGTTGCGACGGGTGAATTCACCGCGGCAGCTCTCTCCGTTTCTGCGGATGATTCCGACATTTCTACTTACGTCGGCAGGCTGAAAGGCATTGATTCCGACGTTAAAAATAAGTGCGTCGTCACCAAGCTCTCTTTCTCCGTATTGCGCGGTGAGACCATCGTGACGACCCCGGGTAGTTCCTTCCTTTATGAGATCACGCTTTCCGAAGCGGATCGCACGGGGTACGTGGTGATATATCTCGAGGGAGATGAGGTCACCGTATACGAGACGGCGCGCATCGGAGAGGATGCGTTGCGCTTCACTGCTGATCGCGTCGGATCCTTCCTTCTTTTGGCGGATCACGTCTTCGACATCGTTGATCCTGCGGCGGGGCTTATCGTGAAGTCTGCCGCAACTTGCGAAGAGAAGGCTGTGTATTATAAAGGCTGCCGTTGCGGTGAGAGCAGCCGCGATTATGCGCCGGAGGAAGTATTCTCCTATGGAGAACCTTTAGGACACAAGTATAATGCGCCCGTAAACGATGATCAATGGATATGGGCGGATGATTACACCTGCTCGGTGCTTCTTACCTGTAGCGTGGACGGACACGTAGAGGCATTTCCCGCTACGGTGGTGATGACGAACCACGTCGCGCCCGGAAAGTCGCAGGACGGATATATCGAATATACGGCATATTACGGCGATTACACCAATGTGAAAGTAGTCACGGTGCCGACGGATGAGCATGAATATTCCGATACTCCGGATAAATGGATCTGGACGCAGACGGAGACATCCTATGAAGTAACGGCGGTCTTCTCTTGTTTGTGCCATACCGATCGCGTGGTCAAGGTGCCCGCGTCCGTGAGTTATGTGGTGGACGAAGAGAATAAGACGATTTCCTACACGGCGTACGTCCTCTTTAATGCACGAGAGCACATCTCCGATCCCAAGACGGATATGCTTCCCAAGGTAAGCTTCCTCGACAAGGGGAAGACGGTGTCGAGTATATATCTGACGCCGGGTGATTCTATTATCTTTATAGATCCGCCCGCGCGCGATGACGGCGTATTCTTTGGCTGGTTATCCGCCACCAAGGGAGTGCTTGTTATCAAGGACAAAGAGGGTGCTTATTCCAACTGTATGATCGGTCATTTCGACGAAACTTTCCTCTCTCAGTGGGCGGACTACGCCGACACCAACGTTACGGTGCTTGATTCCAAGGGGAAGCCCATTGCAAATGCCACCGTGACGGTTTACGAAGGCGACAAAATTATGGGGACGGCACAAACCGGCGCGGACGGACGTGCCGCGTTCTCCGAAGATAAAAGGATCCCGTACGGAAACTATTCTTTGGTCGCTACATACGTAAAAGAGGATGGTTCGGTCATCACCAAGACGACTATTTTTGACGTGGATCAAAACCCGACGAGCGTTACGGTAACGCTGGAATACGTGCGTTTCAATACCAAGTTGAACGGTGAAGGCTCCGCAGAGGGATTGGATAACGCCATTTCCGAAGAAGAGAAGAAGAACATTAAAGACGACACCACCGAAGGCACGGTGAATGAGATCCTTATTACGCAAACAAGGACGAACGACGTCAGTGCTGACATCCAAGCGGAGATGCAGCGCGTCGCTCATAATGAAGAAGGGAATGGCGTGGATATCTTGGAGTTCTACGACGTCGAAATGGTCAAGACGACCATCATTCGTAACCAGAACGGCATGAGCTTCACCAAGCAAGAGCCGATCTATGAATCGAACGGATATCAGACCAATATCTTCCCCATTTCTTCCACGTTACGTCAAGAGATCGTGGCTGTCGGCGGCACGGCAGAGAATATCTTCGTGTATAAACGCCACACCAATGAGAAAGGCGACACTACTATCGTGAAATTGCCTAAGGTCTCCGCACAGGAAGGCGCTTCCGCACAGTTTGAGTGCTTCTTCATCAAGAAGGTGTCGGGTGTGGAATACATCGCTATTCGTCAGGTAGAATACAGCGCGTTCGGCTTCGGCGTTTCCGGCGAAAGAGTGCTTCTTGCCAATAACATTGATGTCACCATTTCGGACTGGATCTACGGTGATGATGCGCGTACGCCTTATGTAAAGGCCAAGTACGGCGCGGCGACCGTTACCTATCAGTACGGGGCTTCTCAGGACGGACCTTTCACTTCCGAACTGCCTATCAATGCGGGGCTTTATTATGTCAAAGCCATCATTTCTCCCTCGTCTTCTTATGCCGGCGCGCAAGACATCACGTCTTTCCGCATCGCGAGGAAAGGAGTGGCGAAGCCGCAGGTGGATGAAACGCGTTACGTCTATAACGGAGAGAAACAGCAGTATGTCGTTGCCTCCGCTGTGGAGTACTCGGTATCGGGCAGCGAGCAGATCAATGCCGGCTCTTATCCCGTCACGGTATCGCTCAATGACTTGCAGAACTTCATTTGGGAGGACGGAACGAATTATCCCGTTACTTTTGAGTTCGTGATCGAGAAGAAGAAGCTCTCCGATATAGAAGGGATCTCTTTTGAGAATAAGACTTTCTACTTTGACTTCAATCCTCATTCCATCTATATCACAGGAGAATTGCCCGAGGGCATCACGGTGGAATACGACGGGAATGAAGAGACCGACTTTGGCCGCTATTATGTGAAAGCCCTTTTGAAGTCGGATAATGAGAACTACGAGGTCGCCGAGCCTTTCGTGGCGGTCATGACCATCAGTTTGAATTGGATATTCATTATCATTATCATCGTGGTGATCCTTGTCATCTTCCTGCTCTTGCTTATCTTGGTGGAGAGAGCGATCCGTGCGATGAAGAAGGGGTCGAACGGGAAGAACGGCGATAACGGTGCTTCGGCGAAGGAGGGCGGTAGCAATGAGTAATATATCGTGCTTGATGAATAATGTGGTTTCGGCGGCAGGCGGTGCGCTCATCGCCATATACGTTTTGCTGAGCCTTGTGGTTTTGGTTGGTCTCATTACAGTGTTAAGACTTGCCGTCTTGATAAAGAACGCTGCTAAGAGTACGCCTTCGGACGAGAAGAAAGTCGATAATAGTGCTGAGAGTGTTCCCGTGGTCACGATGGCACACTGCAGTAAGTGTGAGAAAGTTGCCGCTTTGGAGAAGAAAGTGGATTATCTCGAGAACCGCGTGCAGGATCTTGAGTCCAGACCCGAGCCGACTTCCGCACCGACCCCTGCGCCCATAGTGTATATCGAGAAGGAAAGAACTCTCAAAGAGAGTTTGACCGCAGCGGCGGATGCCGGGAAGACAGCCATCACGAAGAAGACGATCATCGCATATCTTTCGGAGAAATACGGCGACGGTGTTACCTTAAATTCGAGAGGGCAGAAGACCGGTAACGGCAAACTGCCGCTGTCGGATAATCACTTCGTTACGACCGCAAACGGAAATCCCTGCTTCACGTACGTATATGAGACGGACGAGGGCGGCCTAGTTTCTTTGGTGAGATTGGACGCGGAGAGCGCAGGAAAGATCGCGGAGAAGCATACGAACGTCAGCCACAGTCCTTTTCCGAAGAATAAGGCAGGCGACTGGTACAGCGTAGTTGCGGACGATACCTTTACCGAGAAAGAGTATTATGAGATCTTCGACGCATCCATTCGTTATCTGAAAGGAGACCAAGCGGAGGAGCCTGCACCCGCTCCCATCGAAGAAAAGAGCTTGAAAGAGAGTCTCGCAGCGGCGAGAGAAGCCGGTGCGGCTACGTCTATCAGCAAACAAT
>Ga0310690_10002997_pt1 | contig 26295 bp, 28 predicted proteins | sample AusTroGonzalo_MG_2_FD_207661 | JGI IMG/M metagenome (GOLD analysis project Ga0310690, IMG submission 207661) | Bovine rumen microbial communities from tropical cattle in Woodstock, Queensland, Australia - Gonzalo_04 (v2) (version 2) | ecosystem: Host-associated > Mammals > Digestive system >...
AACATGTATAGGTTGTTTAATAAAAGGTAAAAAAGATAAGAAAAATAAAGAATTGTTTATATACAACATTTGTGACCATAAACAATGTTATAATGAAGTTGAAGCTCAGGCCATAAGTTATACAGCAGGTGTTCCGCCCGTAGTTGCCGCAATGTTAATTGCAAACGGAACATGGGATGTTAAAACTATGGTAAATGTTGAAGAATTAAATCCGGATCCGTTTATTGAGCTATTGGCTAAAAACGGTTTATCGACGGATGTTATAGTTAATACACCGGCAAAAAAGTTTATTTAGTTTATAATAATATTACAAAAGGATAAATATGGATAAACAAAATAAAGTTCCAATTTTTGACACACTTTTAGGACATGCAAAAAGAAATGTTACATCATTTCATACACCGGGACATAAAAATGGAAAGGGTATAGACCCTGTTTTGAAACAAGTAACCGGTGACGGACTTTACAAATTTGATGTGACCGTTTTTGACGAAGTGGATTCTTTGCATGACCCGGTAGGTCCGATAAAAAAGGCTGAAGAATTGATGGCACAAGCTTACGGAGTAAAACATTCGTTGTTTTTGGTTAACGGAACATCCGTCGGAAATATTGCAATGTTTTTATCTGCATGCGATCCCGGCGATTCCATAATAGTTTCAAGAAGCTCACATAAATCGATAATGGGTGGTATTATACTATCGGGTGTTTGGCCTATTTGGTTGCAACCGACGATAGACCAAAATTTAGATATAATTTTTAATTCGACTTATGAAGAAATAAAACGAGCACTTGAAATGTATCCGGAAGCAAGAGCGGTATTTCTTACAAGCCCTACTTATAACGGTGTTGCTACGGAAGTTAAAAAAATTGCCGATTTATGTCACAGAAAAGGTAAAATTTTACTTGTTGATGAGGCTCACGGCCCTCATTTAAAATTTAATGATAAACTTCCGATGTCGGCAGTTGATGCCGGTGCGGACTTATGTGTTCAGTCGACACACAAAATTTTGTCTGCTCTTTCACAAGGGTCGGTTCTTCATCATAATTCAAAACTTGTTGATATTAACAGAGTAAAAAAAATCGTTTCAATGTTGCAAACTACAAGCCCTCAATATTTAACACTTGCAAGTATAGATTTGGCAAGAAGGCAGGCTGTTCTGCACGGTAAAGAAATGTTTGACAAAGTTATAGAAGCTGCCGAATGGGCAAGAAAAGAAATTAACGAAAAAATTCCTAACATGAGATGTTTGACAAAAAACGATATCAAAGACAGAAACTTTGATTTGGATTTAACAAAACTTACAATCAATGTTACAAAAACCGGATTATCCGGTTATGAAATTGATTCTATTCTTGCTAAAGAGTATAATATTCAGGTTGATTGTTCCGATACATTTAATTTGATAGCAATTATGGGAATCGGTTCCGATATGGATGATGTTGAAAAACTTGTAGCTGCATTAAAGGATATAAGCAAAAAATATAAAGGAACTCAAAAAAATTGGATTTTAAAAATTCCTTCTCTTGCGACGGAAATGGTTATGACTCCCAGAGAAGTGTTTTTATCCCACGATATTAAAAAAATTCCTTTGGCAAAATCTGTCGGACATGTATCTGCACAAGTTTTAACTCCTTATCCGCCTGGAATACCTGTTGTTATACCGGGGGAGAGAATATCAAAAGAAATTTGTGATTATTTACTTGAAATGGTATCAAAAGGTGTTAGAATAAGCGGGCAGGAAGGCGATAAACTTAATATGGTTAAAGTTTTTGCAAATTAAATAACGGGAGGAAATGATGAATAAAAAGGATCTTGCTAAGTTTAAAAAAGCTTTACTTCAACAAAAAGTTACAATGACAAATAAATTGAATTCAAGAAAATTAGTCAGCGGTGAGCATGAAGTCGGTGATGAAGCTGATACGGCTACACAAAACAGTGAAAGAGAAATGCAGTTTGAATTGGACCAGATAGGTTCTATAGCGATAAAAGAAATAGATAATGCCTTAGGTAAAATAGAAAATGGAACATTCGGTTCTTGTGAGTGTTGCGGAGAACAAATATCGCAAGCAAGGTTAAATGCTATTCCTTGGGTAAGGTATTGCAAAGAATGTCAGGAAGAAGCAGAAAAAAATTCAAAATAAAGACGGAGATTTCTAAAAAATGAGATTTGTTTTGAGGTCAAAAATATTCAGAGCTACGGTTACCGAAGCAAATTTGAACTATACGGGTAGTATAACAATAGATTCGGATTTAATGGAAAAATCAGGTTTGTGGCCGGGTGAAAAAGTTTTAGTTGTAAGCAATACTTCCGGTGCAAGACTTGAAACTTATGTAATTGCAGGTAAATCCGGTTCCGGTGTTATTTGTATGAACGGAGCAGCTGCTCATTTGATAAAAAAAGATGAAATTATTATAATAATGGGATTTGAATTAACCGATAAACAAATAAAGCCGAAAATTGTTTTTGTTGATAAAAACAATAAATGTATAAAAGAAAATTAGAGGTTAGTTAGTGGAAACCGATTCTGTAGAATCTTATTTTAATGCTGTTTCAAATATTAAGCCTGCCACTAAAGAAGAAATGAAAGTTCTTTGGGAAAAAGTGGCAAAAAAAGATAAAAAAGCTATTAACAGGTTGGTAGAGCTTAATTACAGGTTAGTTTTATCCATAGCTAAAAGGTTTGTAAAAAAAACTTATATGGATTATATGGATTTAGTTTCAGATGGAAATATCGGACTTGTAAAAGCAATTGAAAAATTTGATCCTAAAAAGGATACTCAGTTTTCTACTTATGCAACATATTGGATAGAGCAATATATTCGCAAATCTATAGAAAATAATGCTAAAATGATAAGAGTTCCTTCTCATGTTCAGGATGATATTAACAGATGGAAGAAAGCAAAAAACCAATTTTTTATAAAACATGGTAAAGATCCCGATATTAAACAGATTGCCAAACTTATGGGAATTTCCGTAAAACAGGCTGATTCAATAAACAGAACAATTTATTCTTTAGAAAATATTGATTCAATAGATTCTTCGATAAACGACGATACGGGAACTTTAAAAAAAGAGACTTTGCAGGATAATGTTAATAAACCTTTGGAAGCTATAAGTGAAATGGTAAGAACTGTTTCAAATGTTCAAGAAGCTTTAAAATATTTATCCGAAAGAGAAGAACAAGTTATAAGAATGAGGTTTGGAATAGACGGTGAAGGACCTTTTTCGTTAGAAGAGATAGGTGAAAAATTTAATTTATCAAGGGAAAGAGTTCGTCAAATAGAATTAAAATGTTTTGAAAAATTAAAAGGAATATTTATAAAGCTTAAATTTGCGGATAAAGCAGATATTGAAAAAATGGTATTGGATCAACGTGGAACTAAAACTGATAGAAGACAAAATAATATAACAAAAGTAATTCATGAAAGAAGAAGATTAGCAGACAGAAGAAAATAAAATTAGTAATTAGAAATTATAAATTAGCAATTAATGTTTTTTCATAGCAAAAAATTTAAAAATAAAAATACTTAAATTAATAATTACTAATTACTAACTGATAATTGAAATTTAAAGCCCTGATAGCTCAACTGGATAGAGCAGATCCGTCCTAAGGATAAGGTTGGAGGTTCAACTCCTCTTCAGGGCAAATAAGGCACTTTTAACAAAATCAAAAAACCTCGCCTATAAATCAAATTATCGTTGTTTTTTTGTAAAAAATTCGATTAAGTTGAAGGAAATACTTAATATTATTGCAACAACGGTAGCAAGCGACATTCCTTTTAAAGTAACGGAACCTAATGTAAAACTTGCAGAACTTACACCTATTCCCAAAATAACCGATGTAAGTATTAGATTTTTAGGATTATTGTAATCTACTTTCTTTTCTATAAGAATTCTAACACCTGCAACGGCTATAACACCAAAAAGAAGTAAAGATATTCCGCCCATAACGGCAGAAGGAATACTTTGTATTAAAGCTGCAAGTTTTCCGAAGAAAGAAAGAATAATTGCAAAAACTGCAGCCCCGCCTATAACCCAAGTACTGAATACTTTTGTTATTGCCAATACGCCTATATTTTCACCGTAAGTTGTATTCGGTGTGGAACCGAAAAAACCGGAAATAATCGTGGAAACTCCGTTACCGAAAATAGATCTTGCAAGTCCCGGGTCTTTCATAAGGTCTCTTTCCATAATGTTCCCTATTACTATAAAATGACCTATATGTTCGGCTATAACAACCAAAGAAACCGGCAATATTACAAAAACGGCATTTAAGTTAAAATGAACTTTATAAAACGACGGTAAGGCAAACCAAGATGCTTCTTTTGCTAAAGATAAATCTACAAGCCCTGCATAAAAAGCAATTATATAACCTAAAACTATTGAAAATAATATTGAAATTATTGATAAAAACCCTTTAAAAACTACCGTTGTAAATATTGCAATTAATAAAGTAGATACCGATACTAAAATAACTTTTATATCGGGTATTTCTGCAGTAAGTCCTGCCATTTTGGCTGCAACAGGAAGAAGTTCCAAACCTATAACGGCAACAATAGCACCCATAGATGCGGGCGGGAAAATAATATCTATCCATTTTGTTCCTATAAATTTTATTAATAAACCTACAACACATAATGTAACACCTACAGCAATAAAACCGCCTAAAGCATATTCGTAATTATACTTACTAAGAATTATAAATACGGGAGAAATAAAAGACATACTTGAACCTAAATATGCAGGAACTTTACCTTTGCAAATAATCAAATAAAAAATTGTTCCGAGTCCGTTAAAAAACAGTACGGTTGCAGGGTTTATATGAAAAAGAATAGGTACAACAACTGTTGCCGAAAACATTGCGAATAAATGTTGTAAACTAAGCGGGATTGTTTCTAATAACGGAAGTCTTTCTTCCGGTTGGACAATTTTTCTTTCCATAAACATTACAACCTAATAAATATAAATTTTTGTTTTTTTTGTAGAGTTTTTAATAACGGTAATCATACTTTCTTCATCTAAAGCTATACAACCTGCTGTATAATTTTTGCTTCCTTTTACATGAATAAAAATATTTGAACCGTTAGGATATATGTTATCACTATTAAAATCTATACACATTGCATAATTATATTGTGGACAATATTCTGTCAAATGTTCACCTTTACATTGATGTTTTGTCTTTTTTGAATCAATTATTTGATTATAATATTTACAATCTTCATCGCAAGCATAAGTGTTTTCGGTAACATTGATATATTTTAATTTTGTTCCGGGATTTTCTTTAATACCGAATGCTTTTGTAATATTAAAAGTTCCGGCAGGTGTTTTTAAATCTCCTTCTTTTTGTTTGCCTATACCGTTTTTACCTACAAATACATCGGTTGTTAAAATAAGGTTCCAAGTATTTTTTTGTTTATTGTCTTTAGTATACATTGTTAAAATTGCATTAGAATCTGCAACATAACGGACACATATTAATTGTTTAACTTTTTTGTTGTCTTTATATTTGTTTAATATTTCATTTTCGTCGATATTTTGTGCATACAGATTTAAAAATACAGCAAACATAATTAAAATAGCAAAAAATATTTTTTTATAAATTGTCATATTAAACTTTCCTATATTTATTCAACATTAAAATCAAAGTAAGTATCAGGATATGGTTCGTCTTTCAAAGTAAAGTGCCACCATTCCGAATCAATTGGTTTAAAACCTGCCTTTAACATTGCATCTCTTAAAATTTTCCTGTTTTTCTTTTGTTTCTTTGTAAGTTTTTTATAATTGGGATGAGACTGTTCTCCGAAGAAATCGAATGTTCCGCCCATATCAATAAAAGTGCCATCTTGTTTTATTATTGTTAAATCTATTGTGCTTCCTCTTGAATGTCCGGACTTTGCAGCAACATAATTTCCTGAAAGAAGGTCTGCTTTAGTTATATCCGGGTAAAAAGATTTGTTTCCCGGATCATTTGGATTATTTATCCAAGTAACAAAATCAGTAACGGCTTTTTGCGGTCTGTATGTGTCCCAAATAAGAATTCTGTAACCTTGTTTTCTTAAATCATCTGCAGCAATTACCAAAGCATCAAGAGCTTCTTTTGTCATATAAGCAACAGGTGCTTTGTATCCGTTTATTCTGTGACCTGTAAAATTATAATCCGAATAATATCTCATATCATAAACGACATCATAAATTTTAGAAGAAACTTTTTCAAAACCGCTTTTATCGGTTGAAACAGTATCTGCAAAAACAAAAGGGACAATTCCTAAAAATAAAACCAAGCTTAAAACAAGTTTTTTCATTTTTTTTCTCCTTTTTTATTGTACAGGATATGCTTTCCCGTCATGTAATAAATAAGTTTTACCGTCAATAATAACAGTAGTATCACCTGAATTGTTATTTTGTGGAGTTGCTGTTTGTGTTGTTGTAGGTTGAGCAGGAATAACTGCAGGTGCTTGTGTGTTAACAACAGGAGCCGGTTGATTAACTTGAGTTTCGATAGAGTTATCTGTAATAACAAAACACAAATCTTCTCCGTTATCATAAACATCAGTTATTTCAACATCGTTAATATGTTCTTTAAATTTCAAATTAAATTTAACGACATTGTTGTTTTTCTTTGAAAATTTACCTTCTTTGCCGAAATATTTAGGAAACTCCTTGTTCATATCGTCTTCATAATATCCGTCAAAGCCTTCACTATCGGCAATTTTTAGTATTGAAATAGGTTTCATATTATGTGTTATTCCTTTAATTGTAACGGCACATGTTACATAAGCTAACGAATATGAAGAATTGTTTATAACCTTAATTTCTTCAAATACTCTTCTGCTTGCTAAAGAACTTATTGTTGTTTCATAAATATAATCTCCTGCAGCATTTTTTGTCAAACCTTCGGTTTCTGCAAAAATGGAACAAACGGCAAATAAAACAAACATTAAAATAACTGTAAAACTTTTAATATAATTCATCTTTTCCTCCTAAAAATTTATTGAAAATTATAATTGTTTTTTTACTAAGAGTCAATAAAAATATCGATTATTTCGTTTTAAATTTGATAATTTTATTGTAAGATTCTTCTATCCTGCTTTGTGGAATTTTTCCGTTTTTTACAGCCTTAAAAACTATGTCATTAAATTCTTTTGCCATATTTATATCATCTTTAATATTGTTTGCAAAAATTAAAATATCGTTACCGGCATTAATTGCGGTTATTATACTTTCTTCCAAACTGTAATTTTCGGATATTGCATTCATTTGCATGTCGTCGGTAAATATAAGTCCTTCAAAACCTATTTCATTTTTTAAAATATCGGTTATGATTTTTTTAGATAAACTCGCAGGATATTTTTCATCTAAATTTTTGTTAAAAACATGTGCTATCATAACTGCATTTAATAATTCTTTTTTATTCAAATTAATATACGGTTCAAGTTCAATTTTATCCCATGTTGAAGTAATATCGGTAAATCCGTCATGAGAATCACCTATTGCACTACCATGCCCCGGAAAATGTTTTGCAACACTTAAAATATTATACTTATTGTGTGCTTTAATATATTCTGCAGAATGTATTAAAACTTTTTGAGTGTTGTCGGAAAAACTTCTTTCTTTTTTATATATAATCGGTGAATCTTTGTTTATAGCCAAATCCACACATGGTGCAAAGTTTATATTTATACCTAATTTTTTTAAATTTTTAGCAATTTTTTTAGCTTGCTTATATGTAAGTTTTATATCGTCTTTTTCACCTAATTGTTTGTGAGATAAAGTTTTTACACTAAAACCCATCGAAGAAGGCAATCTTGTAATTTGTCCGCCTTCTTGGTCTATGCAAATAAACATTTCGTTCTGTGAAAGTTTCTTTATTTGTTTTATTAATTTTTTTAATTGTTTTGGGGATTTAATATTTTTTGTAGTATCTTTTTCATTTGCTTTTACTTTTTTAGTATCTTTTGAAAACAGTATTACACCGGAAATATTTCCGTTTATGATGTCTTCATAAATAGGATTATCTTTTGTAATTTCGGTTCCGTTAAAACCGACTATTATCATTTGTGCAATTTGTTTTCTTAATGTCGTGTCGGGAATATCTGCAAATGATATAAGATAATAAAATAGTAATATTATTGTAAAAACAAGTTTTCTCATTATGCTATTATATCAATTTTATATTATAGCTATATTGGTAAAAAATATCAAAAAAGTGGAAAAATAATAAAGAAAGTTATTTAACTGATATTTTCTGTTGTTGATCTTTTCCGGTTGCAACTTCTTTACCGAATAGTTCATAGAAACTTACTTTTGGAATTCCCAATGCACCGTCTTTAGATTCAATATAAACTTTTTCCAAAAAACAATCTACATCATTTATTTTTATTACCGCTTTAGGAACATTGTCATATAAATCCAAAACCATAGGTTTTTCTTTAACTGCTTTTAATACGAAATCAAAATTGCCTTTTTCTTTATTATAAGTTGTTTGAAATCCGTAGGCTTTTTTATCAAAAGCACTAAGTTCTTCTCTTTCACCGTTTTTTTCTGCATATAACAACCAATATGCATCTATAGGTTTTTTTTCATCTATTTTTCCGTCATCTGTCAATACGGCATCATAATTTACAACATTTGCATTTTTACTTCTTTCTATTACAAATAAATTACTTGCTTTATCCGCATATAAATTCACAACCGACAACAAGAATAAAAAACAAACAATAAATATTTTTTTCATTTTTTTCTCCATTATAAAAGTTTTACAATATTTAGACTTATATTAATACCAAATTGTTACAATATACATACTACTGTTTTAATAAAGATTTCCTATACCTGTTTGTAAATATTATAAGTATGTTTTTGGCTATGGCAAATGCGGGAACTGCAACTATCATTCCGATAATTCCGCCGACATTTGCACCGAACAATAAAGCAAAAATCATGGTAACAGGACCTAAATTTACATTCTTACCGACAATTAAAGGTTGAACGACATGCCCATCAAGTTGTTGTATAATTTCCAATGCAATAAAAACTTCTAAAACCACAGTAACTGATTTATATTGTATAGCTGCTGCAATAACACCCGATACCATAGCTACGGCAGGTCCAAGATAAGGAATTACGTTAAACAAACCGGAAATAATACCTATTGTTAATGCATACTCAACATTAAAACAAGCTAAAATTAAAGTTGTTGCTATTCCTATAAAAAAGACTTCAATAATTTGCCCTCTTATATATCCGCCTAAAACAAAATTTACCTCATATATAAAAGATACAAAAAATTCAACATATTTTGCTGGAATAAACTGAAGGAAACCTTCTTTCGCTTTATTTGCACCCAATAACATAAAAAAAGTTATTATTGGAATTAAAATTATAAGAGTTACTACAGATATTACCGATGTTATATGTTGTGGTAAAGTTTCTAACTTACTTACAATTAAATCCATAATCCCGTTTTCAGAATTTTCCGTTGTATTGGTAATACTATCCGTATATTTTTTTAAAACCGGAAATTTTTCGGCAATATCATTACATTGTTCTTTAATAAGTGTTTCATATTTCGGATAATTTTCGGTAAGAGTTTTTATTTCCGTATTTATAACCGGAACTAACAAAATAACAAGAAAAGTAAATACAGTTGCAATCAATACGGTAAAAAAAGTAACGGCAACCCATCTTTTAATTCCCAACAACATAATTTTATTTATTATAGGAGAAATTAAATAACTGATTAAACCTGCTACTATAAACGGAAGAATAATTTGTCTTGATAAATAAAGTAAACCGCACAAAACAAGCAACAACAAAACAGATATAATAAAAATTTTTGTTATTCTGTTATCTTTCATTTTTTTTCTCTCGCATAAAGCATTTTTAATATTTTTTTAAACATATTAAAACCTATGGTTTTGTCCTTTTCCATCAACTCTTCAATTTCATCTTTATACATCAAAAATATTTCACTGTCTTCCAATGCTATTGCTGTATTGGTATAAAGTTCATTATTATTAAAAATATATTTTTGACCAAACCAATCTCTTTTACTTACAGTTTTTTTGTTTTTACCGTCATCTAATTCTATCTTACCGGATTTTATAACACAAAGTAACTTTGCTTCTTGCCCTTTTTTATAAATAATTTCTTTTTGGATATAAGTTTTTTTATGTATATGAGCTCTTAATTTTTTTAATTGTGATATATTCAGTTCTTCAAAAAAATTTATGCTTCTTAAAAATAAAATATCTTTTTGTAAATCAGTATTGATAAAAAGTTTTAAAAATAAATTCTTAATTTTCATAAAAACCTCGTAATTGTTTTGTTATCATTTTAATGATTATGAAAGTATTAAATTTTAAACGATTTTATCAAATTATATGCTTTTTATCAATTTTAATGTATTGGTGGAGTTTTGCTTGACAAAATATGATATATAAAATACAATAATTTAAATTTAAAAATAAGGTTAAATTAACTGTAAAAAGACAATGAATTTAATAAATAAAAAAATAATTTCAGTTGCCTTAATTTTTTTTGTTTGTTGTGCTGTTCTTGCAGAAGAAGTTTTGACATTATCCGATGCTTTACAACTTGCAGTTTCCAATAATGAATTGATAAAAGCATCCGCTAAATCCAAAGAATTTGCACAATATCAATTAAAATCCGCTAAAGGTAAAAACTATCCCAATGTTTTTGTAGAAGGCTCAATTAATAAAATAAATGACCCTATTATTTTAAGGCTTGCGGATGCAAGAAAAGCAGTTATAGGTGCAAGTGCAGCTACTTTAAAAGCTACAGGTGCTTCAGATGCTATGGTTGCTGCTTTTACACAAAAATTAAATTCCTCAATTCCCGATTTTGATATGACATTTCAAGAAGATTTGTTTTATAAATTATCAGCAGGTGTTGTATGGCCGTTATACACCGGCGGGAAAATATCTGCAAATTCACAAGCAAAAAAAACGGAACTTGATATAGCAAATGTGGAACAGGAAAAAACAGTAAATTCAACAATAACATCCGTTATAGAAAGTTACTTTAAAGCAAAACTTGCACAAGAAGTACAAAATATAAGGTTAAACTATCTTAATGATATAAAACAACATGTTTCAAATGCAGAAAAATTATTTAAAACCGGAATGATATCAAAAACAAATAAATTAAGAGCAGATGTCGCACTTGCACAAGCCGAAAGAGAGTATGAAAAAGCAACAAGAGATGTTCAGTTGGCATTGGTGGTTTTATCGAATATAATCGGCAAAGATACACAAGATTCTCATCTTACAACCGATATTAATATATTGGAAAATTTAGAAGATATTGATTTATATATACAAACGGCAAAAAATAATAATACTTCTTTAAAAGAGTTAAATAATAAAAAGAATTTAATTAAGCAAAAGAAAAAAGCTATAACAAGTAATTATTTGCCTACTATAGCCGCATTCGGTAAATATGAAATTTATAAAGACGATTTAACCGTTTTTGACCCCGAATGGGTTGCGGGAATTAATGCAAGGCTTGATATTTTTAAAGGCGGGCAGGATTATAATGAAAATAAATCCTATTCGGCACAACTTGAGATGATAGATTTATATATTCAAAATGCCGAAAAAATGATAGTAACCGGTGTAAAAAAATATCATCATGAAGTCGAAACCGCAAAACAACAATATGAAAGTTTAAAAAGTTCGCAGGAATTAACCGAAGAAAATTTAAAACTTTATAAACAATCTTTTAAAGAAGGTTTGGCTACTTCAATAGAAGTAATAGATGCCGAACTTGCACTTGCAAAAGTTATGTTGGAACAATCTCAGGCATTATATGAATATAATGTAGCTTATGCAAAATTGATGGATATTTGTGGAAATTCACAAAAATTAATGAATAACATTACGGGAGATTCATTAAGATGAAAAATAAAATTTTAATTTTTTTATTTTGTTTTTTTTCATTATTAAATGTAAGCTGTTCAAAACATGAAGAAACTATCTCGGGTGAAGTTGATGCTACCGAAATTGATATAGGGGTAAAAGTTCCCGGTAGAATAGCTGAAATATTTGTCGTTGAGGGACAAAATGTTAAGAAAGGGGAAATACTCGGTAGGCTTGAAGGTAAAGAACTTGATGCAAAATTAAAAACCGTTAATGCCGCTTTAAAAGAAGCTCAGGAGCAATTTAATTTAGCTGAAAAAACATATAACAGAATTAAGAGCCTTTATGAAGACGGAGTTGTTCCTAAACAACAGTTTGATGAAATAAATTACAAATATAATGCGGCTTTACAAAAAATACATGCAATTGAAGGACAGAAAAACGAAATAATGGCATATTATGACGAACTTACCGTAACTGCACCTATTGACGGCGAAGTTACACAAATTATATCTCATCCCGGCGAACTTGTTGCAACCGGCTATCCGATAATTACATTGCTTGATACAAAAGATGTTTGGGTTGTATTTAACATAAGAGAAGATTTATTAAACGACATTCAAAAAGGTAAACAAATAAATGTTTATATTCCGGCATTAAAAAATACTTTTAATATGGAAATAACTTATGTTTCCGCTATGGCAAGTTTTGCGGCTTGGAAACCGACCAATCAACAGAATAATTACGACTTGAAAACTTTTGAAATAAGAGCAAGAAGTAAAGATATTCCGGATAGTATCCGTCCGGGAATGACCGCCGTTATCAAATGAACTATTTTTTAGAAGTTATTAAAGAAGAAATCAAATTAATCTTTACAAATAAATATTATTTGTTTTTAGTTTGCTTGTGGCCGTTTTTGGATTTTATTTTTTTAGGCGGTATTTATTTTTACGGTAATGTTAAGCAAATGCCTATTGCCGTAATAGATAAAGACAATTCAAAAATATCAAGAACAATAACAAGATATTTTAATACAAGTTATGCTTTTGATGTAAAATATAAACTTGATAATGTTTCGGACATAGAGCCTCTTTTTATAAAAAATAAAATTTTTATGGCTGTTTATATCCCCAAAGATACTCAAAAAAATATCAAAAAATTAAGCCCTGCCCAAATAGAATGTTATCTTGACGGTTCAAATTTTTTAACTTCAAATTTAGGTGAAATAGAAGGGTTAAATATAATAGGAACTATAAATGCCGGGCTTAAAAATACAATGATAAAAAAAAGAGGAATTCAATCAAAACTTGCAAACAGTATGATGTTGCCGATAAAAAACGATTCTTCAAAAATATTTAATCCCACATACAATTACGGATATTATTTAACACCGGGGTTATGGATTGCGGTTTTAGGGCAAATTCTTTTAATTTTCGGTGCATTAACAATAGGTAAAGATATTGAAAAAAAGGATTTCATAACAAATAATATATTTTTATTTATTTGTGGCAAACTTTTCGTTTATTGTTTAATTTCAGCACTGTATTTTGAGATAATGTTTAGATTATTTTTTACTTTATTTCAAATACCTTTTTACGGTGAAGTAGTTACGGCAGAAATTTTAAGTATATTTTTTATTTTACCTACAATTTTGCTTGGTATGCTTATGGCTGCCGTAACGGGTAACAGGCTTGATGCACTTAAAGGTTGCTTGTTGATAGGAGCACCTGCTTTTTTATTGTCCGGTTATACATGGCCGCTTTCTCAAATGCCGAATTTAATAAAAATAATTGCCGGTTTTATTCCGTTAACAAATTTTTTGGAAGGTTTTAGAAAAATTTATCAACAAAATATGCAGCTTGAGTATATTTTTCCGTTTGCAAAAATACTTACAACATTAATAATTTTATATTTTATTATTACATATATAAGTTTATTAATTCGGTTTAAATTAAAAACAAAAAAATGATGAACGGTTTTAAACAAATATTAATAAGAGAAATTAAAAGATTTTTCAAATCAAAGGATTTGATAGTTATATGTTTAATTGCACCTGTTATTTACTCGGTAGGATTAACTTATATTTATCATCATCAAAATCCTACTGATTTAAAACTTGCAATAATAGATAAAGATAATTCTTATTTGTCAAGAAATTTGGCAAGGATGTTGGATGTTACACCTGAACTTAATGTAGTCAAATTTGTTCCTTCGGCTTATGAAGCATATAAATCTTTGTTTTCAAACGAAGCTGAAATTTTTTACTATATCCCTGAAGATTTTTCGGAAAATTTAAAAAAATCTAAAAGCACATTTGCTTTTATCGGTGCAAATGCAAGTAACTTTATGGTATCAAGTATGGCAATGAAAACAATCGCCGTCGTGTCACAAACTGTTTCTGCGAAAATATTTGTAAAGTTTTTAATGTCACACGGTATTTCAAAAGAAACGGCCGTAAAAACGGCACAACCGTTAAGAGGAAATTTTAAATGGATATTTAATCCTACAAAAACTTATGCAAACTTTTTTGTTCCGTTTCTTTTACTTGCTGTATTTCAACAAATTTTAATAGTTGCCGTTTGCCATACAATGAGCCTTGAAACAAAAGAAAATACTTGGAAAGATTTATTTAAAATTTCAAACAATAAAATTTTACCTGTTTTGTTTGCAAAATCTGTTCCGTATATAATTACTTCAATACTTATGATATTTTTATTTTTGTTTTTTGTTTTCCCGTTCAATTCTATTTTTCAAACTTCAAAATTTAATTTTACAATAGTTACTATTTTATATTCTTTTGTTGTTGTGTTTTTTGCAATGGCAATATCTCATTTGTTTAAAACACCCGTAATATCGTTATGTGCATTAACTTTTTATTCAATGCCTGTTCTTCTTATTTCAGGTTTTGCATGGCCAATATATATGTTACCTCTTTACTTAAAAATATCAACTTTTTTATTTCCTTCAACCTATTTTATAAATCTTTTCAGATATTATTCTTTGGAAAATCTTCCTTTAAACTATTCCGTTGAACCGTTAATAAATTTATTAGTGTTTTTTATTATATGCTTATTTATAAATTTATTGTTTATGAAACACAAACTTCAAAAATAAACTCAAAACCTTCCTTAACCCTTCAAAAATTGTCAGAGTAAATTTTCTTAAAAAATATTTTATTTTTTCTTTAAACCCTTATAAATTGTCGACTTATTATTTCTATCCTTCTATACTTCAATACCTCAATACCTCAATACCTCCTTGCCCATCAAATTAGACTCTTAAATTTTATATTCTTTTTTAGTATAATTATTAGATTAAAAAAAATAAGGGTGAATATATGAAAAAAGTTATTGATTCAAAAAAACAATTAAAAGCTGCACAAGAGCCTGCAAAACAGGCAAGAAAGTTACATCCTTTTTATAAAGGGAAAATTGAAGTTGTTCCAAAATGCAGAATTAAAGATTTTAACGATTTTGCAATATGGTATAGTCCCGGAGTTGCCGCAGTATGCACGGACATAAACAAAAATTTGGAACTTGCTTACGAATATACGAATAAATGGAATTCCGTTGCCGTTGTCAGTGACGGGACAAGAGTTTTAGGGCTTGGTGATATAGGTCCCGAAGCTGCAATGCCTGTTATGGAAGGAAAGGCTTTGTTATATAAATATTTGGGTGGAGTTGATGCTTACCCAATTTGCCTTGCTACAAAAGACCAACAGGAAATAATAAATACGGTTAAAATTTTGCAACCTTCATTCGGTGGAGTAAATTTGGAAGATATTTCTCAGCCGAAATGTTTCCCGATACTTTATACTTTAAGAAAAGAGTGCCACATTCCCGTTTGGCACGACGACCAGCAGGGAACAGCACTTGTTACATTGGCAGGTTTAATAAATGCTTTAAAAGTTGTCCGTAAAAAAATATCAAAAGTAAAAATTGCTATGCTCGGTGCAGGTTCGGCAAATATTTGTATTGCAAGGCTTATAATGTTTTACGGAGCAAACCCTGCAAATATAGTGATGGTTGATTCGAAAGGAACTTTAAATAAAAAAAGAAAAGAATTAAAAAATACACATCCCGAAAAGTGGGCAATGTGTTGCGATACAAACGGTTCAAACCTTGAAGGAACAATAGAACAAGCTATGGAAAATGCCGATGTTTTAATTTGTTTATCTACACCGGGACCGGATGTTATAAAAAAAGAATGGATTAAAAAAATGGCAAAAAATCCTATAGTATTTACTTGTGCAAACCCTACACCTGAAATATGGCCGTGGGAAGCAAAAGAAGCGGGAGCAGCAGTTGTCGCAACAGGCAGAAGTGATTTTGAAAACCAGGTTAACAATTCTTTAGGTTTTCCGGGAGTATTCAGAGGAACGCTTGATGCAAGGGCAACAACAATAACCGATAATATGTGTATTACGGCGGCCGTGGAACTTGCATCCTGTATACCCGATAACAAAATAAAACCGACACAAATATTGCCGACTATGGAAGATTGGAAAGTTTATCCTAAGGTTGCAGCTGCAGTTGCAGTTAAAGCAATAAAAGAAAAAGTCGCTCAGAAAAAAGCAACTTATGACCAGTTTTATAACCAGGCAATGGCTATGATAAAAAGAAGCAGGGCATTGACTGCGGATATGATGAAAAACGGATTTATAAAAAAATCAAAGTAAATGAGTAGAAGATTAGATGAAAGAAAAATAAAATTAAAGAATAAAAAAATTACAAAATAATTTTTACAAATTATTTCCAATCATCAAATCTTCCAATTTTCTAATCCTCCAAAATTTAGGAGTTTTTTTAGTGCGAACAATAAAAAGCAGTGATATTATCAATAAAGTTGCCAATTTATGCGGTGAAGTTAATTTTAATTTACCGCAGGATATTGTTGATGCCGTTACAACTTATATAAAAAATGATAACTCGGTATCCGATAATATTTTAAAAGAAATTTTAGAAAATGCAAAAATTGCAAAAGAAAATAAAATTGCATTATGTCAAGATACGGGTACTGCCAATTTTTTTGTAAAAATAGGAAAACAAACAGAAATTATCGGCGATGATATAGTTACTGCAATAAATAAAGGTGTATCGGAAGGTTACACAAATTATTATTTAAGAAAATCTATTGTTTGTGACCCTTTAAACAGGGTTAATACAAAAGATAATACTCCTGCTAATATTTATTACGATTATATCGACGGTGATAAAATTGAAATTACAATGCTTGCAAAGGGCGGGGGAAGTGAAAATGCAAGCTTTTTAAAAATGCTTACTCCTTTGGACGGTTGGAACGGTATTAAAAATTTTGTTATTGAATCGATAAAATTAAAAGGAGCAAATGCTTGTCCGCCGATAATTGTCGGTTTGGGAATAGGCGGGGATTTTGCTTCTGTTGGGCTTCTTGCAAAAAAAGCTTTGTTAAGAACTATCGGTAGCAAAAATAAATCGGATTTTTATAACGATAAAGAAAAAGAATTGTTTGATGAAATAAATCAATTAAATATCGGACCTATGGGATTAGGTGGGAAGCCTACGGCACTTGCGGTGTTTATTGAAACAAAACCTTGTCATATAGCTTCAATGCCGGTGGCAATTAATATTCAATGCCATTCGTGCAGAAGAAAAATGATAATAATATGAAAACAACTATAGAACAATTATTAAATAATATTGATAAATATTCGGCAGGAACAAAAATAGAACTGTCGGGAACAATTTATACGGCAAGAGATCAAGCACATAAAAGACTTGTCGAACTTATTCAACAGAAAAAACAGTTACCGATGAATTTAGTAAATGCTTGTATATATTATTGCGGACCTTGCCCGAATGCTCCCGATAAAATTATAGGTTCATGCGGACCTACAACATCTTCAAGGATGGATATTTATACACCTGCAATGTTGAATAACGGAGTAAAAATTTTAATAGGTAAAGGTAAAAGAAGCAGAGACGTTGTAAATTCAATAAAAGAAAATAAAGCAATTTATTTACTTGCTACCGGCGGGGTCGGTGCATTGATTGCAAAAAAAGTTAAAAGTTTTAATTTAATTGCTTTTGAAGATTTAGGTCCTGAAGCAATTTACAAAATTGAAGTTGAAGATTTTCCTTTAACAGTAGGAATAGATAGTAACGGAAAAAATTTGTTCCACAAATTTTGAGGGATAGAAGTATTGAGGAATAGGAACGGCAAAAAGGCAATTAGTAATTATAGTAGTTTATGGTGTTTGGCTTGGTTGTTAGTATTAGTCGTTTCTATACATCCATACTTCCATACATCAATACATCAAAAATCGCAAAGCGATTTTTAGGAGTTTTCATGTTTTTAGCAATAGATATAGGAAATACAAATATTACTTTAGGTTTATTTAAAATAAAAAATGATGTTATAGATAAAAAACCTTTTCAAATATGGAGAATAGCGACATCTCAAAATAAAACATCCGACGAATATGCCATAAAAATACTGGATATTTTTTATTATTCAAAAATAAATTTGCAACAGCACAAAATAAAAAATATTGCAATTGCAAGTGTTGTTCCGTCGCTTGATACTATTTTTGCGGATTTAACAAAAAAATATTTTAACATAGAAGCATTTTTTGTCAGCAGTAAAAAGGCAGGCGGTTTAAAATATAAATATAATAATCCAGAAGAGATAGGTGCCGACAGACTTGCAGATGCTGTTGCTGTTTATGAAATTTATAAACAAAGTTCTATTGTAATTGATTTCGGAACGGCTACGACTTTTGACTGTATAGACGGTAAAGGTTGTTATTTGGGCGGTGTAATAACTGCAGGTCCGTTAATTTCTGCAGAAGCATTGTCTAAAAGAACCGCAAAGTTGCCTTTGGTAAATATAAGTAAACCGGAAAACCCTATAGGAACAACAACAGTTGAGGGAATACAGTCAGGTTTATATTACGGGTATGTCGGGCTTATAAAAGAGATTTTATTGAGATTAAAAAATCAAATGAAAGATAAAAATATAAAAATTATTGCAACCGGGGGACTTTCTTATTTGATAGCAAAAGAAATTAAAGAAATAGAAGCGATAATACCGGAGCTTACAATAGAAGGTATTAAAATTATTTGGGAAAAAGAAAAAATTGCTGCAAGAAATTTTTGAGGTATAGAAGTAAGGATGTATAGAAAAATATTTTTACGGGAGAAAAAATGAAAAAATTATTATCATTATTTGCGGTTATGTTGTTTATGTCTTGTTATGCTTTTGCAGGTTCTTTTGATAAATTCAATACGATATTGGATGCAGTCGATGACAGGACAGCACAAAAACTTTTGGATCATTTGGCAAGCGATATGGGTGCTGTTATGACAGGAGGAAATTTCGGAGTTTCGGCATCTCTCGGTTTACTGAATTTATCGGCAAATTTAAAAGTTTCAAATATCAATGTATCCAATGAAATTATGAGGGAAAGCGGAACAAGTGAAATGTTTCTGCCTATTTTAAGCCTTCACTTAGGGTTACCTTATAGGTTTGGTATTTTAGGAAAATACGGCTACGGATATGATTCCAATCTTTACGGATTAGGTTTAAGATATACTGTGTATGAAAGTTCTATTTTGGCAGTACCTTCTGTTTCCGTTCAGGGAATGTATTCTTTAATGCAAACTCGTTGCGACGGTAATAATTTTGATACGGATGATATAAACTTAGGTGCTTGTGCTACTTTTGACCAGATACCTTTTGTTACACCTTACATTTCTGTAGGATGGGATAAAGTAAAATTAAAACCTAAAAGTTCAAGTAAACAAAATTTAACGGGTGAAGCAGATAATTTCGGATACGGATTAGGTGTTGCTGTAAGTATTGTTACTTTTCATTTAAGTTGCGGTGTTTCCTGGTATAGAGGTGTTCCGAATTATACTTTCGGCCTTAATTTTGGGATATAATTAAACTGTTGAAAGATTGAAAGGTTGAAAAGCAAGGAGGGGAAAATGAAAAATATAATTATTGTTTCCGTTAAACAAAGACAAAATGTTGCAGTTTCCGTCCAGGAAGTGTTAACCGAATTCGGTTGCTTGATAAAAACAAGGCTCGGTATTACCGACAGTTGCCCTGATAAGTGTTCTCAAACAGGGCTTATAATTTTGGAATTTATAGGAACCAAAAAACAAATAACTTCCATGACAAAAAAACTTACAAAAATAAAAGGTGTTAAAGTAAAAGCAATCAGTATTTAAAAAGAAGTATAGAGGAATTGAGACAAATGGAGGTATAGAAGTAATTTTTAGTCCATACATCTATACTTCCGTACATTTATACCTCAAAATTTGTGAAGCAAATTTTTAATAGGAGTAAATAAAATGTTAGGTTTTCCGAAGGATGAAATAAAAAGAAAAACTTTTCATATTTTAATATTGTTGTATGTAATAGCATATTGGTTTTTACCGACAAATATTGTTTTATGGGGGCTTGCTATTATAATAACCATAGTTTTAATAGGTGAATTTATAAGAGCAAAAAATGAAAAGTTTAATGTTTTTATTTTAAAAGTTTTAGGCGGTGTTCATAGAAAAAACGAAGAACATAAAATAAGCGGGCTTCCTTGGACACTTGCAGGTGCTTTTTTTGCAATGTTACTGTTTGATAATAAACTTTTGGTAACTACAAGTTTTTTATATCTTTCTTTCGGTGATGCACTTGCAGCACTGTTCGGAAAAGCTTACGGTAAACATAAAATATATGCAGGAAAATCTTTAGAAGGTTCGATAGCTTGTTTTACTGCTTGTTTAATTATAGGTTTGATTCTTTTACCGAATTGGCAAATTGCCGTTTTAGGTGCATTAATTGCAACTTTTATAGAAACAATTCCTTGGCCTTTAAACGATAATTTTTGGATGCAAATATTAAATGCCGGAATCCTTACTTTTTTATCAAAGATAATTTAAAATGAAGAATACGTTTATTGTTCTTATATTAATGTTTTTTGTAATAGTTTCTTCTTTTGCCGATGAAAATATTTTTTATACTCACGGTAATAAACATGAAAAAAAAATAGCTTTAACTTTTGATGATGGTCCCAGTAAAAATACCGATTATATTTTATCCGTATTGAAGGAAAAAAATGTTAAAGCTACATTTTTTATTTTAGCCGTAAATGTTGTTGATAGAGAAAACACTTTAAAAAGGATACATGAACAAGGTCACGAAATAGCAAGCCATACGTATAATCATATTAACTTCTATCATATCAAAGCAATGGATAAATTATATGAAGAAATATTTTCGGAACTTAAATTAGCGGAGCTTGCAATTAAAGATGTTTTAGGATTTTCTCCCGTTTTAGTTCGTTATCCTCATGGGTATAACGGACAAACTGCATTTAAAATTGCAAAAGAAAACGGATATAAAGTTATAAATTGGACATTCGGGTGCGATTGGCATGCCGAAATTGATAAAGAACAAATGTGTCAAATGTATAAAGCTAATGTGCAAAACGGCTACATCCTTTTAATGCATGATTATGCGGATATTTCAAAACTTAAATATTTCCTGCCGAAAGTAATTGATTATGCAAAAGAAAAAGGGTTTGAAATAGTTACGGTAAGTGAACTTTTAAACTTAAACAAAGAAACAACAAACTAAATATCAGTTTGTTGTTTCTTTGTTTTGTTATATCTGTCAAATACGGAATATATTATTCATCCAAATCCAAATCATCAAGATCTTCTAAATCGTCAACTTCTTCTTTTTTTACAGGTGCCTTTTTTGCCTTAGCTTTTGAAGTATTAGTTGCGGCTTTTTTTACTGCCGGTTTATTTGTACTTGCTTTTTTAGCGGTTGCTGTTGTTGCTTTTTTTGCAGTTGTCGTTGAAACCTTTTTGTTTTTTGCAGGTGCAGCCGTTTTCTTTTTTGCGGCAGCTGCTTCCGTAGCTGCTTTTTTTGCCGCAATGTTTTGCTGTTTTACAACATAATCTGCCAACAATTTTACTGTTTGTATATTGTTTGCTTTAGCTGCATAAGTAACGGCATTTTGACCTTCGGAATCCGTCGCATTAACATCTGCTTTTTTTGCCAACAAATCGGATACGACCTTATTATAACCATAACTTGCTGCAATCATTAAAGCGGTTGTTCCGTTACTGTCTGCTTTGTTTATTTCTAGTTTAGTGTTTGCAAGTAATTTGTTTATTATATCGAAATTGCCCGTTTCTATAGCCATCATTAAAGCTGTTTTATCCTGACTGTTAGTTGAATTAATATCGGCATTTTTTTGTAATAAGAAATTTATTGTATTTAAATTTGATGCCGTTACCGATAGTAATAATGCATTGTTACCGTCTTTATCTTTTTTATCGATATCTGCACCTGCATTTATTAATATTTTTGCGGTGTCTATATCATTCTCTATAATTGATACTAAAAAAGGAGTAAGTTCTTGTTTGTTTGCTTTGTCTATTTCCGCTTCGTTTTCTATTAAATAGTTAAGTATGTTTGTCGATTGTTTTTTTGCTTTATTTATAAACTCAAAAACTTCTTTTTCATTGGAAGAATCAACTATATTTAATATTTTTACAAGTTTTTTTGTAAAATCGTAATTGGAGAAAGATACACATGCAATTAACGGTGTATTACCCGAATAATCTTGTGAGTTAACATCAAAACCTATAGTTTCAACTAAATATTTTACAGTTTTTACATTCCCTAAAGCAGAACATGCAATTAAAGGATTTATTCCATTTATACTGTTTAATGTAACATCAGCACCTGACAATATCAATTGTTTTACAACATCTAAATTTCCTAAAGCGGAAGCTATAAAAAGAGCTGATACATTATTTTTGTTTTGTTGATTTATTGCATTATTTTTTTTCTGTGCAGTTAATGCTTTCACCGATTGAATGTTGTTGTTAATGGCTGCATATATTAAAGGAGTGTTACCTAAATTATCTGCAATTGTAGGATCTGCTTTTTTTGATAATAGCAATGAAATTATTTCGTTGTTATCTGCTTTTGAAGCTAAAATTAATGCTGTTTCTCCTTTTTTATTGGTTTCATTTAAGTTTATTTTTTGTTTTAATAAAAATTCTACAATGTCTTCTTTCCCTAAAGCACATGCAATCATTATTACATTATTGTTTAAAGAATCTTTAATATTAGCATCTGCACCATTTTCCAATAAATAAGTTACCGTATCTAAATTGCTTTTTTCTATTGCATACATTAAAGGCGTTTTTCCATCTTCATCGGTTGCATTAATGTCCTCGCCGTCTTCCGTCATTGCATATTCTATTTCTTCGGTGTTTCCCGAAGCTGCTGCCGAAAAAATATCAGCCATAACCGTAACCGAAAAAACACAAACTGAAAACAACACTGCAAATAATGTAATTTTTTTATTCATAATTCCTCCAAGTAAAATAATATGACCACAACAATATATTATACAAAACAAATAACGGAAAACAAAATTGTTGTATATTTTTTTGATTTTATTAACATATAATTATATAATTTTCTAAGTACAAATATATTTTGGAGGTAACAATATAATGTTAAAAAAATTTTTAAGTTTAATGTTTTTTTCTTTTATTGCAATTTCATGCTTATATGCAGAAGAAGGTACATTTACTTTTAAGTTAGGAAATTATAATGTAAGTTCTCTAATAATTTCAAAAATGGAACATCCTAAAAATCTTTTTAGATATGATAACAAAAAACAATTGGAAAAATATTTAAGTCAAGAAAATTCCAACTTGTCTGCAATAAATGTTTTTTTTGTTGATATGGGTAAAATTAAAATATTGTTTGATGCAGGAACAGATCCCGATGTCCTTATTGAAAGATTAGCAGAAATAAAAATAAAACCGGAAGACATAAATTTTATTTGTATAACTCATATGCATTTTGATCACATAGGCGGACTTGTAAAAAATAATTCAAAAGTTTTTCCAAATGCCGAAATTTTTATATCAGAGGAAGAACTTAGTGCAAATCCAAATTCAATAATTTCTCAAGTTTATGGAGATAATATTAAAACTTTTAAACAAAATGAAGTTATAATAAATAACATAAAAACCATCCCGGCTTTCGGGCATACTGACGGACATACCATTTTTTTAGTTTCAAGCAGATATCAAAATATACTTTTTTGGGGCGATATGTTACATGCTGTAGTTCAGTTTGATAATTATAATATATATATGACTTATGATAAAGATCCTCAAAAAGTTATTGCTTTAAGAAAAAATATTTTAGAAGAATATTCTAACAATAAATATTATATTGCAGGTGCACATTTGGTTTATCCCGGTATAGGAAAAATTGAAAAAACAAAAACAGGTTATAAATTTATTTCGCTTGAAAAAACATTATAAATTATTATATATGTTTAAAAAGTAAAATTATATAAATTAAATTTTTTTAAAATTAAATAGATTAAAGATTTTTTTAAGTAATAAAAAGATTATACAAAGAGGAAGTTCAATTAACATTGAGAAATACATATATATTTTTGTTTTGTAATCTTTAAGAAAATCAAATAAACTGTTTATTTTAAAAAAATGGTTTTTAGATGTTAAATTAAGTGCCAACATTGGAATTAAAACTTTCATTAATACTTTTCTTTTTTCATTTTCATAAGATTTTTTTGATATTATACCTTTGTTTAAATAATGTTCATATATTTGTAAAAATTTTTTCCCATGAACCTTGAAAGCATCTACGCTTCCCTCTTTTTTTATTTTGAAAGGATTATAAAAATTTTTAATATAAACTTTTGCTTTTTTATGTAAATTTAATATTGCCAATGTCCAATCCACCTGCATAAATTGGTTATACATGAATCTGTCTTTGTTTTCTATTTCTTCAAAATGTTGTCTCCAACAACTAAAGTTTGCAATCCAAGTAGAGGCTGTTGAAACGGTATCAATGAAATCATTTATATCATCAAAATAGAATTCTTTTAACGGATCACTTAAGTTAAATAATTTACTTATGTTTTTAGATATTTGATTATGTATCAAAGAAATAAAAAACATTGGAGTTTTTGTATCTAAATTCTCTTTGATTTTGTCTAATATAAATTTTAATGTTCCTTGTTTGAAACCTACAATATCATTATTAAGTTTTAAATATTCGCCGGAACCTAAAGATAACACTTCTATAAAATTTCTATCGGAAAACTCAGTAGGTTTATTTCTTTTAAAATAATGAATATTTTTATATTTATTCGTCCATTTTTTTATAACTTCCGAAGTATTATCAGGGGAACAATTATCGGAAATAACTATTTCTACATCTTTTTCACAAAATCCATCGCTTTCAACGATAGATTGAACGGTTTCTATTAAATATTTCGAACGATTATATGTTGGGATACAAATTGATAATAACGGTCTTGTTTCCATATCTATCCTCCCTTTATTAAATATTATTAATAAATTTTTTTATGTTATTAATTAATAGTTCTATATTCCCGTCAAAAATTGTTTCAGTTATATTTTCATTATAATACATTGTATTCAGCGAACTATAGTCTAAAACTGTTTGGGCTTTTGTTTTATTTAAGTTGTTTTTTATATTCTTATTTGACATAAATAAGTAAATTTGATAATTGTCGGAAGGATAAATAGCAAAAATTTTTTTTGAAACTGATAAAGCAAAAACATCCATAAGACCTGATCTGAAACCTATAACACATTTACAGTTTTCCGCTATAGCAACCGTATCTAAAACGGAAGAAAAGATACAATTATAATTTTTAAATTTATTGTTTTTTGAGTTAATAACAACATCATATCCGTTAGAAATTAACAAATCCGCTAATTTAATCCAAAAATCCGGATATAAAATTTTATAATTTAAAGAATTTGCTTCAGGAGATAAGAATATTGTATTATCGGCTAAACCGTATTTGTTTTTTATATTTGAAAGAAAATCCGAATTCAATTTTATTTTTTCTGGTTTTACATCTTCTTTTAAACCTAATAAATATCTATGGCTGTCAATCATATTTTTAGGAATAAAATCCGTATTTATATATTTTTCGAATACGGGAAAAATTTTACTTTTTGAAATAGAAGTTATATTTGTTTTTTTTAACGGATAGTAAGCATAAATTGTCAATATTTCATCAACACCTTTAAATAATTTGGTAATTTCTCTTAATTTTTTATTTGTGAGTAAAACCACTTTTGCAAAATATTTTTTTTTAAATTCACTCATTAAAGAAGCCGTAATAATAGTTTCTCCTAAATTAGAAGCAGGAGCTATAATAAAATAATTTTTGTAATATTTGTTTATTAGATATTTAATTTTTAGATATTCTAAGGGGAAACTTATTCTTTTTTTCCAGCTTTTTATGTTCAAAACATTTATTAATTTCATAATATTTAAATCTTGTGTTTTTCAATCGTTTTCCGACGGTTAACTCTTTTATT
>Ga0310690_10002998_pt1 | contig 26290 bp, 19 predicted proteins | sample AusTroGonzalo_MG_2_FD_207661 | JGI IMG/M metagenome (GOLD analysis project Ga0310690, IMG submission 207661) | Bovine rumen microbial communities from tropical cattle in Woodstock, Queensland, Australia - Gonzalo_04 (v2) (version 2) | ecosystem: Host-associated > Mammals > Digestive system >...
CATGGCTGGGCGACTGGGAAAGGTCGTTCCGGAGACTTTTCACCCTCGTCAAGGGGATGCTTTGGAGCAAACGGAGCCTTCCGGCTTTGTTCAAACTTGTCGAGGCGGAAGAAAACGGCGTGTCGCCACCGGTCAGACTGTCCGACGTTCAGTTGCAGTTCGACTTCGGCGACATCTGAACCGGAAATCCAACATCTGACAAAACCGCTTTTTCAAAACGGCAGTCTCTCCCGTTCAAAATCGTCGTCATGGAGACTTTTTTCGTTTTTTATGGGATGTCTGTGCTGAAAAAGTGTATCTGTTCTGCGCGGAACCTGTTTCCCGGATTCCTGTTGCGGCAGCTCCGGCAGGTTTTTCATAAAAAAAAAATAAAAAAGTATTGAAAAGAGCGGAAAAGGATGTACATTACTGTTTCATGGGAGAGATGAAACAACCAGCTCCCCTCATTTCCCGGCTATGTCAACCTTTCTTTTCCGACATCTTCATTTGAATCGCACAGCGGCGGCCCTGCTTTCCCGGACGGGACGTCTGGTGCTGTTTTCCCTGGCTGTCCTGCTGTTCGCTGCAGGGCGGATCTATGCGCAGGAATCGGATGAAGACTCTGCGGCGGAATCCAGCGTGGAATCCGCCGGGCAGGAGGACGTCGGACTTCCCGCTTCCGTCGGGCTCGAACCGCAATCAGTCCCCTCCGGATCCGGCGCGCCCGTGTCCGCCGTTCAGGACGAGGCTGTGGCGCTTCAGCCTGACAAAAAGGATAATCCGGGCGCCGGGGCTGGCAAAACGACGTTTTACGGCCACAACCCGCGGACCGTGATCGCCGTTTCGGTCTTGGCTGTCCTGATCCTGGTCCTGATCGGCTACATCGTGATAATGGGGTATCGCCGCAGGCATCTTCTGAAGTTGCTCCGCGCCGTTTTCAAGCAGATTCCGAGCCGGATCGTCGTCGGCAGCCGCAATGGCGTCGCCCACTTCATCCACGTGGGCAAGTTCGGCGAGGACAGCGGCTTCGTGCATTTCCCGGTGAACGAGCTTCCCGAGTATGCAGACGAAACGTTCCGCCATGCCTGGGACGAGGTCTTCGCCACAGGCGAGACCCAGAAATTCCAGATGGCGTCCGGCAACCGGCACCGTTCCGTGGAAATGGCGCTTTTCGACGACAAGGACGCGTTCGGACACGATACGGCGTTTTGGATTTCGCACGACGTCGAGGAGCTGCTTCAGGCGCAGAACGAACTGAAAGAGGGACTTCACAACCAGGAGAAGCTGAACGAGCTTTTCGCGGCGTCCCTCAAGATGCTTTCCTCCAAGGCTGCCGCGGTCGACACGACCAACGAGGTGCTGTCTTTCATCGTCAGGAGCGTGAATGAGCACCTGAAGTCTGATTACTGCTGCATCATGCGCTACAATTATGAAGACAACGGCATGGAGATTTTCGCCAGCGTCGCTTCCGAGAACTTGGCGATAGACGAGGGAAAACGTTTCATCCCGTTCCCGGACGAAAAGGACGAAAAGGTGATGGAACGTCTGGAAAACCACATGCCTGTGGTGCTGAACGACTTCGCCGCCTCGCTCTTCGTGAAGCAGGATGCCGCGGCGCAGGCAGGGAGCAAGCGCCCGAAAAAAGTCAGCATGTGCCTTTCCCCTGTTTTCATCGATGGCAAACTCTGGGGCCACCTCGCTGCTGTCTACCAGAAGAACAGGCGGGACAGGTTCCCCGACCAGAACCTTCAGTTCCTTCAGGGCACGACGCACGTCGTGGAGGCCATGCTTGAATACCGTTTCATCCACTCGAAACTCGAGCGCGGCGAATACGAAAAGCAGCTCATCATGGAGAATCTCCCGCTCCCCCTCATCCTGCTCGACCGCAAGCTCAACCTTATTCAGCGCAATTCCGCCGCCCAGAAAGATTTGCTGGACTTCCCCGGATCGCTTCACGACGGACTCTGCCATACCGTCTTCTGCAAGGCGGGGGCGCCTCCTGCGGACTGCCCTGTTCGCGGCGTCCTGACCGACTTCAAGCCCCACGTGAAAGCCCTTGCGTTCGGAGGCAAGGAGTACATGGTGCACGCCTACCCGATCCTTATCGGCGGCGAACTCGCCAACATCCTGCTGGCATGGTTCGACATGACGGCGGAAAACGAAAGCCAGCGCAAGGTCGAGGCTGCGCTTCGCGAGGCAAGGGACGCCAGCAAGGCAAAGAGCCTCTTCCTCGCTTCCATGAGCCACGAGCTCCGCACACCGCTCAACGCCGTGATCGGGTTCTGCGAACTCCTCCAGAACAGCTCCCTCTCCAGGGAAAGCCAGCTCGAATACCTCAAGTCCATCTCCGTGGCGGGCCACACGCTCCTGGACCTCATCAGCAACATTCTCGATACGTGCAAGCTCGAAACGGAGCAGATCGAGCTCCAGAATGAAAAGACGGACATCAGCCGCATCCTGACCGAAATGGTCGGCATGTTCAAGGCGCTCGCGGAGAAGAAGCAGATTGCACAGCCGCTTGTCATGCCGCCGGATCTTCCCTACGTTGTGCTGGACCGCATGCGCCTGCGCCAGGTGCTCGTGAACCTCCTCGGCAACGCTTTCAAGTTCACGGACAAGGGATATGTCGGCATCAAAGTCTCCTGCACCATCAAGGAGCAGGGCAGATGCCGCCTCGCCATCGCCATCCGCGACTCCGGCATCGGCATTTCGCCGGACAAGAAGCAGAAGGTCTTCGAGCCCTTTGTCCAGCAGGACGCTTTCCGCGACACGCATATTTACAAAGGCTCCGGGCTCGGGCTCGCCATCTGCGATCGTTTCATCAAGGCGATGGGCGGCAGGATCGACCTCGACAGCGAGGTCGGAAAGGGCAGCGTCTTCACCGTTGTCTTTGAAAACCTCCCGTATGTCATCCCGACCGAGGAGGAACGGGCCGCGTCCAAGGCTGCGGAAAACTCCCTTTCGATCGGCGCCGATCCGCAGCAGAACGTCTTCGGCGGCGCGGTGAAGTCGCAGAAGCCTGTTTCGAAAGTCGATTTGACCGGGCACACGGCGCTCATCGTCGACGATGTGCCGATCAATCTGAAAGTCCTCGGCGCAATGCTGAAAGTTTTCCACCTCAACGTCGTGCAGGCAGGTTCCGGCGATGACGCCCTTGCCAAGCTCACGGACGCCAAGCCGTCCCTGGTCCTGACCGATATGTGGATGCCGGGCATGTCCGGCGAAGAGCTCGCGCGCAAAATACGCGCCGTGCCGGAGTTCACCGACGCGGTCATCCTGGCTGTAACAGCAGACGTCGAGAACCAGAACAATTTCGACATGTCCGTTTTCGATGGCATCCTGCTGAAGCCCGTCACGAAGGAAGCGCTTGCGCTGGCGTTCCACGAGATGGTCGGCAAAGGCCGGATTTCGCCGAAGGGATGACATGGGGCGGTTGAGACCGGCTCCTGCGTTCTGACTCTCATTTTCTTTCTTTCCCGCGTGCCTGTTCGGCCATGCTGAAAGCGCCGGATTCGTCTGTTCTGGCGCCCGTCCCGTTATTTTTTCATCCTTTGGGACGTGTTCCCCGTTTGCATTTCCTTTTCCGCATGCTATATTATTGTTTACTCAAACAGAAAGGACACAACCCGCCATGTCGCAGGAAAACTTCTTACAGCAGAATTTTGCCGCCAGGATCGGCGGTTCCAACTTCGGAAAAGACACCAAGATCTACAAGTTCGAGAAGATCAAGCGCGCCAAACGTGCCGCCGCCGCTGAAAACCCCGGCGTCGAACTGATCGACATGGGCGTGGGCGAGCCCGACGACATGGCGTTCCCGTCCGTGGTCGCCCGCCTCGCTGAAGAGGCGGCGCGCGTGGAAAACCGCATTTATGCCGACAATGGCTGCGCCGAGTTCAAGGCTGCCGCCGCCCGCTACATGAAGGCGCTGTACGGCGTTGAGCTTGACCCGGACACCCAGATCGTCCATGCCATCGGCAGCAAGTCCGCCCTCACGCTGCTTCCCTCCTGTTTCATCAACCCCGGCGATGTCGCGATCCTGACCGTCCCCGGCTACGGCGTCCTCGGCACCTGGACCGAATACCTCGGCGGCGAAGTCGTGAAGCTGCCGCTGCTGGAGGAAAACGGTTTCCTGCCCGACCTCGATTCCCTCACCGAGGACCAGCGCAGGCGCGCCAAACTCCTCTATCTGAACTATCCCAACAACCCGACCGGCGCGTCCGCCACCGTTGAATTCTTCACAAAGGCGGTCGAATTCGCCCGGCAGAACCATATCCTCATCGTGAGCGATGCCGCGTATGCGCCGCTGAATTTCTCCGGCAAGCCCCTCAGCATCCTCTCCATCCCCGGCGCGTTCGAGTGCTGCGTGGAGCTCCACAGCATGTCCAAGGGCTTCAATATGACCGGCTGGCGCCTCAGCTGGGTCTGCGGCAATCCCCTCGCCGTGAAAGCATTTGCCACCGTGAAGGACAATGCCGACAGCGGGCAGTTCCTCGCCATTCAGAAAGCCGCCATTGCCGCGCTCGACGACCAGGCCGCCATCACGCCTGCCATCTGCGAGAAATATCACCGCCGCCTTTCCAGCATGGTCGAGACGCTGAAGAAGCTCGGCTTCGACGCCAAAGTCCCCGCCGGCAGTTTCTACCTCTACGTGAAAGCCCCGAAAGCCACTGCGGACGGCACGCAGTTCGAGAACGGCGAGGCGTTCAGCCAGTGGCTCATCCGCAACAAGCTCATCAGCTCCGTGCCGTGGGACGATGCCGGGCATTTCGTCCGCTTCAGCGCCACGTTCGTCGCGCGCGGCGGCATTGAGGACGAAAAGCGCGTTCTGAACGAATTTGCGCGCCGCCTGGGCGACTGCAAGTTCGTCTTCTGACACTTCCCCCTCAACGATTCACAGGGAGCCGGTTTCACGATGCATGCGTTCCGTTTCGACGACCTCGCCTCGACTGAACCCGGCTCTTCCTTTTGCCTTGATTCGAGGGAGGAAGCCCATCTTTTCCGTATTCTCCGCGCTCGTCCCGGCGAGAAAGTCGCGTTGCTGGACGGTCACGGCACGGTCGGAACAGCGGTCGTCGGATCGGCTCATTCCCTTAGCCTGGAGTCGAAACGGACCGTTCCGCCCCCCGCACGCCGTTTGCACCTCTACTTCGCCCCGCCGAAAAAGCAGAAGCTTGACGCCCTGCTGAAGCAGGCGGTCGAGCTTGGCGTATTTGAACTCGTTCCCGTGCTCTGCGAACGTTCCGTCGTGCAGCCGGGCGAATCCTCGGTCGCCGGACGCTGGATGGACCTTCTTTTCGAAGCGTGCAAGCAGTCCGGCAATCCGTTTCTTCCCGCCGTCGTCTCCCCGATGCCGTTCGCCGCGGCGCTTGCCCGCGCCCGCGAAACCTGCGGCGCGCTGGTCGTCGGTTCCAACCGCACGGGCATGTTTCCCGAACTCGGTGCCGCTGCCGACGTGGCTTTTTTCGTCGGTCCGGAGGGCGGCTTCACGGATGCCGAGACGGATGCGTTGTTCGCCGCGGGAGCCGTCCCGCTCAGGATAGGGGACTGGACGCTTCGCGTGGAAACAGCGGCGGTCGCCGGCATTGGCGTGCTGGACGTGTTGATGAGTCGGGAGGCTTGAATCTTCCCTGCGGCAGTGCCGGCTTCGCTCCGGCGCAAAGAAAGGGACGGAGCACGGCGGGAAACTGCCTGAAGCCGGTTACTTCTGTTTCCGCAGGATGATTTCCGTGATTTCGGACGGGATGCCGAGCCGGAACATGAACCCGTTCCAGAGGCCCGCGCCGTTGCTCACGTACAGTTTCATGTCGCCGACCTGGTACAGGCCGGAGACGAATCCTCTGTTCGCCAGTTTCACGAGGAAAGTCGGCAGCCCGGCGATCATGCCGCCGTGCGTGTGCCCGGAGAGCTGAAGCGTAATGCCGCCGTGTTCCGCATAATCGTGCGCGAACCGCGGCTGATGCGACAGCAGGATGACCGGGGCGCCTTCCGGAGCTCCCGCCAGGGCCTTGTCCAGGTCGCGCATTTCGCGTCCTTCGTACCATTTGTTGCCTCGCATTTCGTCAGGGAGTCCGGCGATTACGATCTTTGCTCCGTTATGCTCGACCACGACGTGCTGGTTGAGCAGCGTTTCGATGCCTGCCGAGTCGAGGAATTCGATCCAGTCGTCGAAGCCGCGGAAATACTCGTGGTTGCCGGGCGAGGAGTACACGCCGTACTTTGCGTGCAGGTCTCCGAGCTGGTGCATGTTCGGCTTGATCTCATCCGGCTTCAGGTCGCCCAGGTCGCCGCCGAGCAGGACCACGTCCGCTTTCAGCGCGTTGGCGCGGCACACCACGGTCCACAGGTAGAGCGGCGAGCTGGTCTTGCTGATGTGGGTGTCGGAGATGTAGACGATCTTGAATCCGTCGAGCTCGTCCGGGATATCCAGGGCCATTTCGATATGCTTGGCTGCGGGCGGGGTGACCGCGCAGTATTCCCCCCATGCCGCCAGCGCCCCGGAAAGGGCAAGGATGGCCGCGGTGACATATTTCTGGTTCGGGATGCGGCGTTTCCAAAGGTGCATGCCGAGCAGCGCCATGTCCCGCAGGAAGAGGAACGGCGTAGAGAAGATGAGGACGCCGGAAAGCCATGCGGCGGGCAGAAGCACGGCGCGCGGCAGGATTCCGGCGAAAAGAATGACCTGGACGGTTATGGTAAGCAGAAAAAGCCCCAGCGCGATGACCGGGCGCAGTTTTCGCTTGACGGGCAGGGAAAAGCCGATGCTGCACGGGGCGTAGGCTATGGTGAGAAGAAGCAGGCAGATCCAGATCATGAATGGCTCCGTTTTTTCGATGAAACGCGTCCCGAAAATGCTTGCGCAGGACGGAAAAACCGAGAATTCTTTAATTTAGTCGCACTTTCTGCTTTTTCAAGGTTTGATTTTTTGATTTCGCATTGTATATTGTAGGAAAACGACATTCAATCCTTATCCGCAAATCACGAAAACGAGGTGCGTCATGAAATTTTTGACCGCGTTCACTGCTATCCTGTGTGTCGGCGCTTCCGCCGCATTCGCTGCGGACTCCCCCGACGTGAAGAAGTTCACATTCTCCAACAATGTTGAAGTTTACGCCATCCGCGACAAGGATACGACGATGAAGAGCTCGCTCTTCAGCGATTATACCAAAACGTCTTCTTTCAAAAAGGAAATGCTGAAGAAGGAGTATCCGGCCTCCGTGAACTGCTTCCTTCTGCGCTACAACTTCAAGACGTTCCTTATTGACGCGGGTAACTTCGACCCGAAAGGTTCGCTTGTCTCCAAGCTCGCCACCATCAATGTGAAGCCCAAGGCGGTCGACTTTATCCTGCTTACGCACCTGCATCCGGACCATGTCGGCGGCCTCGTCGACAAGGACGGCGCCGCGGTCTTCCCGAATGCGAAAGTGTACGTGACTTATGAGGAGTGGAAGTATTGGAGCCCGAAGATCAAGGATATGAAGCCGACCGAGATCCTCCGCCAGTTCAGCGATGCCTACAATGGCAGGATCCAGACCCTGAACTTCGGCGAGCCGGTCGTGCCCAATCTCTACGCGGTGAAAGCCGTCGGCCACACGCCCGGCCATTGCTACTACCGGCAGGGCAAGCTCCGCTTCGTTGGCGATGTGGTTCATGCCGCCGACCTTCAGATCGAGCATCCCGAGTACTGTGCTTCGTTCGACAACGATCCCAAGCTGGCATACCAGACTCGCGTGTCCTTCCTTGAGACCATGAGCAAGGACGGCAACGTCGTCTTCGGCGCGCACATCCCGTTCCCCGGAGTCGGGTATATCATGAAAGAAACGGGCGGCTACAGGTTCGACCCGTACAAGCCTTCGAAATGATGCAAAAAACGGCTTAAAGCCTCGAAAATCATCCGGAAACGCATTTTTTCCCGAAAAACACAATGTTTTTTCCGCTTTTTTGACGATTTGCCATTTGCATTTCTCAAGAAATCCGGTATAATATATAGGTGCAAACTGTTTCCGCTTTGTCGAAACGTGTGCCTTTGAGACTGTCAACGATACAAACATAACATACCAAAACAAACCAATTGAAAGGTAAGCCCAAAATGAAACAATGCAGACACGCATTTACCCTGATTGAGCTGCTGGTTGTCATTTGCATCATTGCGATTCTGGCTGCCATGCTGCTTCCTGCTCTTCAGAGCGCGCGTGAGAGCGCCAGTTCCGCCTCATGCGTCAGCAACCTCGGTCAGCTCGCCAAGGCCTATCAGATGTATGCCACCAACTTCGACGATTACATGCCTGCCCTTACCGATACGCAGACGGGCGGTTCCAGCTGCACTTGGGAACGGGCTTTGGGCAGCTCTCTTGGCCAGGACATCGGAGATGTCAACTCCGCGTTCAGGAAGGCTTTCTTCTGCGAAGCCGACTCTTCCGACGATGCCGCCAACGAAAACTCCGGCAAAAAGTCGTACAGCCTCAACAATCTCCAGCACGCCATCCATCCCTGCGTCGACTACATGCTCGGCCCCAACGGTACGCAGAAGGAAGCTCCGGCTGCGGAGAAAGGCGGCTACATCAGCGGCAACAAGATCACTGCCGTTTATACCGCTTCCGACCTCATCATCATTGGGGAAAACGCTTCTAAAGACAACAAGATCGGCAACGCCAAGTTCACGACCGATTCCACGTACAATAACGAAGAGGCCAACAGCCCCGGTTCCGCCAGCGCCATCCAGCAGGAAGTCGCCATCAACAAGCGCCACTCTTCCCACTCCACCGCCGGCGAGCTCTTCCTCGACGGCCACGTCAAGCATATGAAGCCCCAGCTGAGCATTCCGATCCCGGACAAGAACAGCACTGACAACGGCGGCACCAAGATCACCATCAAGGGTGCGACCACGTTCAAGGACAATCCGAGAAATTGTGCTACGACTGCTTGGGGCAGCTGGACGGATTGCTTCGAGCGCAAGATCCGCAAAGACTGCAAAGGCACCTGCCGCGAGAAGAAATGATTAGTCTGGCGCGCACAGCTCAACCCCCCGCGGCTTTCTGCGGGGGATTGCAGTTCATGACAGCTCGCATTTGATACTCGCTGTCCAGGCGGCATCGGTTTTTTCCGGTGCCGCTTTCTTTTTCTTTTTTTCCGATCAGGAATCTGCGGTTTTTCGGTTCGTGTGTTTCCGGCGACCTGTCGCACCGTTGCGGGGCAAAAAGTTTTTTAAAAGTAGTCGAAAAAACAACTTGTTTTTTTGATTATGCGTGATATAGTACAGAAAACAAATCGGATTCGGGGCGGCATGAAGCCGCTGTCGGGGATGCTGAAGCATTCCGCCCCTGGATCCTATTGCATAATCTCTTCACAATCGCCTTATAAAAGGCAATGCTTCCCCGAAAGGAACCAAGGAGGTCAAAATGGCATGTTTCACCGCCCCTCTCGCCGCCGGAATCGCCGCCGGAATCGCCCGCCGTACAGTCAGAGGCAAGGACACCCCCAAAACGGAAAGCATCAGCTGGGCCACGAAGCTCGGCTGGCTTGAAAAGCTCTCTTTCGGCGGATGCGCCCTGCTTGCTTTTGAACACATCTGGCACGGGGAGATTATCTTCCAGTTCCCGTTCCTGACTGGCGTTCGGGATGGCAATGCTGCTGAAGTCATGCGTGAAATCGCGACCGTCGGCGGAGCCATGACTGCGCTGATCCTTGCCGTGTGGATCGGGATGCTGATCGTCAGTTCCGCCATCGTGAAGCGCGATCCCGCTGTGGTTAAAGGGTAATTTCCCCGACGTCATTCGCCTATTGTTTTAACCGAACAGCAGTTGAGGTTTTCAATATGAATCGAAGAGAGTTTATCAAAGAGACCGCCGCGCTCACCGCGCTTGCCGCGATGTCCCGCCTCGCCGCGCAGACCGGCGTCACGCCTGCCGATGCGAAATCGTCCGAACCCGCGAAAGACGCTTCGAAGAAGGTCAGCCGTCGCAAATACAAGAAGACTGATCTTACGGTTCCGCTTCTCGGATACGGCTTGATGCGTCTTCCCCAGAAAAACGGCAAGATCGACCGCGAAGAGGCGCAGAAGCTCGTTGACACGGCTATGGCCGCCGGTTTGAACTATTTCGACACCGCCCAGCCGTACCACAACGGCGAAAGCCAGCAGTTCATCGGCGAAGCGATGAAGAAGTATCCGCGTGATTCCTATATGCTTGCCACCAAGCTTCCTCTCTGGTCGCTCCGTTCTCTCGCCGAGGCTGAAACCACGTTCAAGGGACAGCTCGAAGCCTGCCAGACGGAGTATTTTGACTTCTACCTTATGCACGCGTTCAATGCGAACAGCTTCCGCACGTTCGAGAATCTTAAGCTCTACGATTATTTCAAAAAGCAGAAAGAGGCCGGTAAGATTAAGCTTCTCGGTTTCTCTTTCCACGATTCCCCTGAAGCGCTTGAGACCATTGTCAATGCACACGACTGGGATTTTGTCCAGATTCAGCTCAATTTCGTCGACTGGGACGCGCAGAACGCAAAGCGCATGTACGAATTTCTCACTTCGAAAGACATTCCCGTCATCATCATGGAACCGCTCCAGGGCGGTCGCCTCGCCACGCTCACCCCGGCAGCCGTCGAGGTCCTCAAAAAGGCCGATCCGAAGGCTTCCGCGGCGAAATGGGCATTCCGTTATGCCGCCTCGCTCCCGAATGTCCTCACGGTCCTCAGCGGCATGACCACGATGGAAGTGCTGAAAGAAAACATCGAGACTTTCACCGACTTCAAGCCGCTTACCGACGACGAGCGCAAGGTCCTTGATGAAGCTCGCGACGTGTATTTGGGCGTCTCCAAGAGCCGCGTCCCCTGCACGACCTGCAGATACTGTGTCAATGAATGCCCGGTCAGGATCGAGATTCCCGCGGTATTTACTGCATGGAACGACTTCTGCGAAAAGAAGGATGAGGCCGCGTTCAAGGAGGCTTACAACAAGCTTTCTGTCAAGGCAAGTGCCTGCATCGGCTGCCGTCGCTGCGTCCGCAGGTGCCCGCAGCAGATCGACATCCCGACCGAATTGAGTAAGATCGCGCAGGCCGCGGGCGACAATGCCGGCGGCGGTCGCGGCGGTCGCGGTGGTCGTCAGGGCGGCGGTATGGGCGGTGGTATGGGCGGCGGTCAGCGTCCCGGCGGCGGCATGGGCGGTGGCTTCGGGGGAGGCCCCGGCGGAGGCATGGGTGGCGGCTTCGGCGGAGGTCAGCGTCCCGGCGGCGGACGTTGAGCGGCGCCGCATGCTTCAGCCCGAATCCCGTTTTTGAAACTGGCTGAACTCACTCCAAACACCTCTGGCGGACCCGGAGTTCTTCCTCCGGGTCCGTTTTTCCGGCACATGCCCGCGGTCTTTTTTGATTTTCGATGAAAGAAAAGGCGGAAACCGCTTGATTTTGCCCGGAAACATTGTATATTGATGCAGGACATCCAACGACTCAACATTTTACCAAGCGGAAGGAACAACCGAAATGGCTCTGACACACGTGAACGTGCCCCCGGAAAATCATGTGAAAGTACTCGACGGACAAGGCTGGGTGGGCCTGATCGACACGCTCGGGACCGAGACCACGATCGTGAACGCCGCCCGCGTTTCGTTCGGGAAGATCCGCCAGGAGATGGACGAGCGCGATGTGGCGCTGCTGCACTACCTGATTGAGAACCGTCACACAAGCCCGCTTGAGCACATCGTCTTCACGTTCAGTGTGCATTGCCCGCTGTTTGTCCGCGGCCAGTGGCATCGTCACCGTACCTGGTCGTACAACGAGATTTCACGGCGCTACACCGAGATCGACATGGAGTTCTACGTGCCGCCGAAACTCCGCAAGCAGGCAGAAAACAACCGGCAGGCGTCCGTTGCCTGCGAAGATTTCGACGATGCCGCTCTCCGTGAGCTCATCCGCGCCCAGAATGAACAGTCCCTGAAAGCCTACGAGTCCCTCCTCGCCGCCGGAGTCTGCCGCGAACAGGCGCGCGGCGTGCTGTCGCAGAATATGATGGTCACGTTCTGGGGCACGGTTGACCTGAGCAACCTGATCCACTTCCTGGAGCTTCGCGACAGTGACCATGCCCAGTGGGAGATCAGGGAATACGCGAAAGCCATCAAGAAGCTGATCAAGCCGGTCGTCCCGCACGTCGCCGAGTACTACGAATCCAAGGGCGAAGTCTGGTGACGCCTTTCTTAGCGCAGGCGTCCCGATGACGGAATATCTGGCGCATCTGAATGGCGGGCTTCTTCCCGCCGTGTTTGTGGCGGCGGCGTTTGCCGTGGCGTTTGCCGGGACGGGGTACGGTTTTCTGCGTATCTGCGGCATTGGCGCAGGGCTGGTGCATGGCATGGCGCTCTGGCTGGTTTCGCTTGCAGCCGGATTCGCTGTCTGCGCGTTCTACTGCGCCGCCGTGCTGATGAGCCTCGGCACAGGGACGTTCCCCTGCGTCTTGTGCCTGTTCCCCGTACTTGTCGGCGCCGGATGCCTGGTCCGCTTCCGCAAAGAGGTTTTTCCCTTATTTCCCGCCCGGAAACGGATGCCATTTGCGCTCCTGTTTGTGCTCGTCCCGCTTGTTGTGCTTTCGATCGGCGTGTTTCAGTATCCGGCTTCGTGGGATGAATGCGTCTATCAGCTGGCTGTGCCGGAACGCTGGCTCTCCGACGGGCGCGTCCTGCTTTACCGCGACCTGCCGTATTCCGGCTTCCCGATGCTTCCGCAGTTCCTGTACGTGCCGGTGATGAAGTTCGGCGGCCTGGCGGCGGCCAAGCTCCTGATCTACGGCGGCACGGCGTGCTTTTTCGCCTCGCTGACGCTTCTGGCGTACGGCGGCATCCGGCGCAATCTCACGGCCGCCTGCATTTTCGCCGGCTCGTTCCTGATTGCACCGCTGATGGTGCATGTCCTGATCTCGGGGTATGTCGAACCGCTGATGGGCTCGCTGTTGGCCGCGGGGCTGTTGCTGGCGGATGCGGCATCGAAAGCTCCGGGAAAGCGAACGGATTCCCCCGGTTTCGCCGTTGCATGCGGGATCCTGGCAGGTGCGATGGCTGCGATCAAGCTGACGGGTGGGATCGTCGGTGCTGCATTCCTGCTGTATGTCCTGCTCCGCAAACGTGGCGGATATGTCCGGTTCGCGCTGCTGGCAGCTGCGGCGGGTGCGCTGTTCGCCGCGCTGTTCTACCAACGGCCATGGATCGTGTCGGGGAATCCGTTTTATCCGTATTACGGCGGGCTTTTCGGCGCTCCGGAGGCGATGACGTCGGCGTTTCATCACCAGCTTGGTTCCGTGAAGTTCTCCCTTTTCTCCGTTGTGAACTTGATCCTGCTTCTGCCCGGCCTGACGTTCCCGGCGCTTTCCCGGATGTTTGACGGCGTGTTCGGGCTTCAGATGCTCCTGTGGTCGTTTTTGCTTCTCGCCGCATTGTGGCGCCGCCCGAAACGCCTTTTCGCCGCCGTCCTGCCGCTGTTTTTTTTCGTTCTGGCATGGCTCAATTCCTCGCCGCAGGCGCGTTTCCTGATTCCCGCGCTCGCGTTCCTTGCCATTGCGATGCGGGATTCTTTCCCGCTTCTCCGCAGGCGTGCCGGAAAAATCTTTCTCTGGACGGCCGTCTTCTTCGCGCTGTTTTCGTTCCCGCCGGCTGTATACTACACGTACGGCTCCAATCTCCTCGCGACGTTTTCCGGGGACGGCAGGCGGGATGTCCTGTACGGGCGCACCGGGGACAGCATGCTTCCCGCTGTGGACGTCCTGCGCGAACGCCTCGCGGACGGCGGCAAATGCCTGCTGGTACTTGAGGAGCGCACGCTGTATTTCCCGCGCGGATGCGAAATCGGGACGCCGTTCTTTCAGGACAGGTATTTCCCTGGCGGAAAGATCCCGGATGCTGACGGCCTGCTGAAATTGCTTGACGACGGCGGGTTCACTTGCCTGTACGTGCGTTCCCCCGACCGGAATCCGGATTATCTGCCGCAGGCGGCGGAACTCTGGATGGACGATTTCAATGCGTCTCTGGATGCTCTGGTGAAACGCGGCCTGCTCGTGCCCGAGCCAATGCCGGGCGATGCCTATTTGTTCGTCCGCCCAGGTCGTTGAACGGCCTGCCGGATCTCTGGCTCCGTCACGTCGGGCGGGAGCTTTTGGCGCATTTGCAGGAACGCCCCAGCCCGACGGGATGCTTCGCGCCGAGGTCGGTGCGCTTGCCTTTCAGGCGGGCACGGATTTCATAAAGGTAGTACACCAGCAGCATTACGCCGGTGATCGTCCACGTGATGCCGGATGCGAAGCATGCCCCCGTGTATCCGAACCATTCCGCCAGGAACACCGCCGTGAAGATGCGGCTGACCGTCTCCATCGCGCCGCCGAGCAGCGGCACCAGGGAGCACCCCATGCCCTGAAGCGTGTTGCGGAAGATCAGGATCATGCCGAGCGAGATATACGCGGGCGCGACCGTGAAAATGTATTGCCGTCCGGCTTTCAGGATTTCCGGCGACGCCTTCACGTCCAGGAACATCTGCAGCAGCTGTTCGCTGAAGACCATCATCAGGATCGCTCCGGCGACCGACACCGCCGCCGTGATCAGCCAGCCGCTTCGCACTCCCACCACGATCCGGCGGTAGTTGTTCGCGCCGCTGTTCTGCGCCGTATAGGCCGCCAGCGTTGTGCCGATGGCGAAGAACGGGATGCAGATCAGGCCCTCGAGGCGGCCCGCGGCGGTGGTCGCCGCCACGGTGCCGGGTCCGAACTGATTGAACGCGCTTTGCAGGATCACGCACCCGAATCCGGTCACGGTGAACTGCAGCGCCATTGGCACGGCTACGCGCAGATGTTCCCAGTAGAACCGCCAGTCGATGCGCCAGTCGGACCGCCCGGCGGGCAGGAGTTCGGGGAACTTCTTCAGGACGATGGCGAGGCAGATCAGCCCGGAGACGAACTGCGATGCCACGGTCGCGTATGCCGCGCCCGCCACGTCCATGCCGTACTTGCAGACTAGCAGCAGGTCCAGCGCAGCGTTCAGGATCGAGGCGAAGACGATCACGTACAGCGGGCGCTTGCTGTCGCCCAGCGACCGCATCAGGAACGACATCAGCAGGTAAAACGTCATGGACGGCGTGCCCGCCACGATGATCCGCAGGTATCCCAGGGAGTCTTCCAGGATTTCTTCCGGCGTGTTCATCATCACCAGGATCGGCCTCAGATATTGCAGGAACACCAGCGTCACCGCCGCCACGAACGCCGAACACAGCACCACGGACGCGCAGAACGACCTCCGCACGCCGGAGGCGTCTTTTGCGCCGAACCTCTGCCCTGTGATGATCGTGAGTCCCGCAGGAAGCCCCCAGAAGAACCCCAGCAGCATGAAGATCACCGATCCGGCGTTGCCGACCGCGGCAAGTTTGTTCGGCCCGCACCAGCGCCCCACGATCATGGAGTCCACCATGCTGTAGAGCTGATTGCATGCGTTTCCGATCGCCAGCGGTATCGAAAACAGCAGGATGATTTTCAGGGGATTTCCCCTCGTGAGGTCTTTAGCCATGATCGTTTCAGGACGTCTTTTTTTTGAAATGGTAAATAATAATATACCCCCGTTTCCCGCTTTTTTCAACTCGAAATCGTCTCGCGTCCAATAAAGTCCGGGGTGAGGCAGCCTGTTCCGCGTCAAGCCGTTGTCGTTGATTCCGTCTTTCTCCTGTTTGCTGCCGGCGGACCGCGGCTGTTTTTTCTTTCTTTTCCCGCCCTTTTTGTATGAAAAAAAACTTTTCCTCTTGTTTTTTTCATCCTTTGGTGTACATTACATGTTACATTTTCTCATTAGTCTTAGTTTTCGGAGTTTGCAGTTTCACCATGAGGACGGCTCACATCATCCGCCGATTTGCTTTTTCGGAATGGGGCGGCACGGAAAGCGTAGTCTGGAATACGGCGCGTACGCTGCAGGAGAAAGGAAATCCGTCCGAGATTTTCGCGACGCGTGCGCTTTCTCCTGTTAAGGACGAGGTCAGAAACTCGATCCAGATCCATCGCTTCGACTACAAGTATCCTCATTTCCCCCTTTCCAAGGACAAGATCCGCATTCTGGACAAGAAAGGCGGCAATCCTGTCGTGCCCAAGCTTCAAAGGGCCCTGAAGAAAGGTGAGTTCGACTTACTCCATTGTCATACGATGGGGCGCATGGCGGTGGCAGTCCGTGCCGCAGCCAAACAGTTGCGTGTCCCCTACGTCATGACGCTTCACGGCGGTTATTTCGATGTCCCCCCCGCAGAGATCAGGCAGATGGTCAAGCCGCTCAAGGGGACTTTGCCCTACGGCAACATTATGGACCGTCTTTTCGGACGCCGCATCGACCCCCTGAAATACGCCAACGGCATCGTCTGCGTCGGCGAGAATGAGCTCCAGCCCGCGAAAGAGCACTTCCCGGACAAGCTCATCATCCATCTCCCGAACGGCGTAAACTATAATTATTTCCACGATTATGCCGGGACCGACTTCCGCAAGCAGGTCGGCATCCGTTCGGACCGGAAGATCCTGCTCTGCGTTTCCCGCATCGACTACCAGAAGAACCAGCTCGTCCTTCCCGAAGTCCTGACCCTTCTCGGCGACCAATGGCATCTTGTGTTCATCGGCGCCCCTACGGCCGAATGGTACGTGGACAAGCTCCGCGAGAAGATCCGCCTCATGAACCTCACCGACCGCGTCACTATGATCAACGGCGTCCCGCCGGATTCCTCCCTGCTTCCCGCCGCCTACCATGCCGCTTCGGCATTCCTGCTTCCGTCCCTCCACGAGCCGTTCGGCATCGTGGTGCTGGAGGCTTGGAGCGCTGGTGTGCCGGTCATCGCTTCCCCGGTCGGTGGACTCAAGACCCTCATCCGCGACGGGGAAAACGGGTTCTTCGCGCCTGCCGAGGGCGCCCCGCACGAGTGGGCGGATATCATCAGGAACCTTGACGAGGATGCCGAACTGCGCGGCAGGATCACGGATGCGGCGGATGCCGATGTCCGCGCCAACTATTCCTGGGACATCATTACGGACAAGCTCCTGGATTTCTATGAGGAAGTCCGCCGGATCCACCGCCGCCGCTGACTGCTTTCCCTTTTTGCCGGAGTCCGGGCTTCATTTCCTCCACATCCCTTGCCGCGGACGGCGCTTTTTCGCCCTGCGGCGCCCTTACATGTTGGTCGGGATGTCGAGGAATGTGGTTTCGATGCCGAATTTCGATTTCACGAGGTCCATCACGGCGAAGACGCCGGGCGTTTCGGACCTGTAATGCCCGAGCGTGAGAATGGCGGTCCCCGTTTCCTTTGCCGGGTGGAACACCTCGTGCGTGGTCTCGCCGGTGATGAGGCAGTCCACATGGTCCAGCGCGATTTCATCGAAGAGGTCCGGCCAGGCGCCGCCCCCGGAAATCACGCCCGCGGATTCGACCCGTTGTTCCGGGTTCCCGATGATCCTGTATGGTCCGCTCGAGGGCAGTGCCTTGTCGAGGATCCCGGCGAGCTCGGCTACGGTTTTCGCCTCGGGCAGGGCGCCCTGGAATCCGATCTGTTTGCCGTGGTAGGACCCGAACAGCCTCCGGTCCGCCAGCCCGATCATGTCCGAGAGGCGGGCATTGTGGCCGAACCGCGGATTGGCATCGAGCGGGAGGTGAGCGGCATACAGAGAAATGCCGTTTTTCGCCAGTGTCGTAATGCGTTCGGCAAGGATGCCGTCGATGCGCCGGATGCCAGGTCCCCAGGAAATGCCGTGGTGCACGAAGATGAACCCCGCCCCGAGTTCGGCGGCTTTCCGGAAAAGCTCAGCCGAGGAGTCGACCGCAAAGAGGGCTTTGGAGACTTCAGCGTTTCCGGCGAACTGAAGCCCGTTGTTGGACGGGTCGTCCGGCCAGCGGTCAAGTTCGAGGATATGGTCGAGGAATTGCGCGATTTCATTCCGGGAAGCTGTTTTCATGCAAGTGTCTCCGTTTGCGGTTGCCGGAATCGCTGAAGCAGGATCTGCCAGCGCAGTTCGGCATCTGATTTGGACTGGAAGAACGTTTCGAGCCCATCGTCCGGCGTCCGGGCGATGGTGCGGATTTCGTCCGTGGTCATGCGGAAAAGCGCCGCGTCCGGCATGGCGAATCCGGCGCGTTCAAGTTTGGCGCGGGCGTTGAAAAATGTGCGGCGTTCCGGGATGTTCCGGGCGACCAGAAACGCCGGAAACGCGAATGCGATGATCCAGAACGGCCACAACGGAAGATTCAGGACGCCCGTATAGACGATGACCTGGACGGCGAGCAGCAGGACGATCGGAAGCAGGAACACGATCGCGTCCGATTCCCGCCGGAAACAATTTCCGCTCCAGCGGCGGAACGCGCTTGCCGATGTCATGTAGGCGAAATGCTCCTCGTAAGTTTCGTCCTCCATGCACCCCCGGACCGCGTGGCAGAGCTCGTGGGCGAGCAGTTCGTCGCGGCGGTAGATGAACCATTTCGGCTTGTTCCGGAAGCCGCGCCGCAGGAAAAAGACGGGAAATCCCGATTCCGTGATCACGGTGCAGCCGCCCCACAGAAGCCCGAGCCCGCGCGAGGGGAAGAACGCCGGTACCCAGTCGGCGCGGAATCCGAAGAGCCGTTCCGTCTTCTCCGCCGCCTCGGCGACGATTCCGGCGTCCATCGGCTCGACCGCGCCGACTTTGAAGCCGACCTCGGCTTCGATTTGCCCGGAGTCTCCCTGTCCGCCCGAACACAGGTCGAACCGCGCCCGGGTGCGGAGGATTTCGTCGATCCTCGCCGCAAACGATTCCAGCGTTTCTCCGGGTGCGGCGATGAGGCCGTGCGAATCAAGTTCGTACGGGGCGTTCGGGTCATCCCAGTCGACGGACCAGGACTCTGTGCCGTTGAAGATCACGAGGAAAACCTTTTGCTGCGATATATGGTGGTCGTTTCGGGCGCGGCGGGAAAGCGCATCGGGACGCCGCAGGAAAAGCGGACGGCGCGGCTCAGCCGTTGTGGAGGATATACTGGAATTCATCCTGCGCGTCGTGCATGGCGCGGACGAATTCGCCGATGGTCGCGTCCTCTTCGGCCGTGAGATGCTGCTCCACGATGCCGCTGAAGAACGTCTGTTCCGCCGCGTCGGCGAACTTATCGAAGTCGTCGCGGATGCGGTTGAGTTCGTCGGTCGGGATCTCGCCGATATGTTCGCGCATCATGTCAAGTCCGGTCTGGACGAACAGCACCGTCTGGTGCATCTGCTGGTTCAGGCGGAAGCGTTCCTCCGGCGACAGGGCGCGATACTCTTCGAGCCCCTTGATGAGCTCTTCCTCGAACTCCTCAGGCGTCGGCACCTGGCCGAAATCGTCGCTGTCGGGCAGCAGGCGCGTCACGTCGCCGCGGCGTTCCCCGCGGAATCCGCCTCCGCCGCCCCGTCTCTGGCGCCGGCGCGGCCTGTCCTCTTTGGGCGGCTGTTCCTCTTCCGGCTCTTCGACGGCGGCGACCTGAGGCTCCTGCTTTTTGGTATGCGCGTTGATGTTCAGGATGACGGCTGTAGCGGAGGATATGATGCAGAAGCAGATGGCTGCGGAATAAAGAGCTGTTCTTGTTTTCTGATGCATGTCGGACCCCTTCCTGATAGGAAAGCAGCTTATCAATTCGGTAATCCTATAAATATAACCGCTCTCGCACGCTTGTCAAGCGCGTTTGCTTTTTTTCTTGATGGAAAATGGAATGGATTTGCAATTTCTCCCCGTCATCCGGCGCTGAAGAGTTTCGGCGCCAGCATCACGAGGTCCATCGCCAGCAGGAAGAGGCGCCCGCTTAGGAGCAGCAGCAGGAAGATCAGGAAGATCGTGACGCCCTTGGCGAATTCGGAGGAAAGGCGGTTCAGGCGCGGCAGGTATTCGGTCAGCGCCGCCCAGCCGTCGAGCCCGGGGATCGGGAGCAGGTTGAAGATGCAGAGGAAAGCGTTGTAGACGCCGAGGTAGGCGAATATTAAGACGACCGTCTGCGCCGCGGCCTCGTTTTCCACCAGATAGCTGATGCGAGTCTGGAGGAATCCGAAGCAGAAAAAGCCGATCAGGAACAGCACGAAGTTTGTCGCCGGGCCGGCGAGCGCCACGATCGCCGCCGCATGGCGGTTTCTGGCACGCAGGACATACGTGTCGACCGGCACCGCGCCCCAGGCGAATCCGAGGATCAGGAACATGATGATGGAGATGGGGCCCATCTGCCTGAGCGGATTGAGGGTCAGGTGCCCGCGGTCGGCTGCCGTCGTGTCCCCGAACTGCAGTGCCGTCCAGGCATGGAAGAATTCATGCAGGCAGATGGAGAAGACCACGACCAGCGCGATGATGCAGAATTCCCTTGGTTCCGTGAATGCGCGCGAGATGAAAAGGTTCATGATGGATTATGCCTTTGGAGTTTTGATGGGGATGATCTCGGTCGTTTCGCCGAGGCGGTACGAGCATTTCGGGTGTTCGTGCCCGAATGCCAGTCCCGTATACACGGGCTTGCCCGTCTGTGCGGCGAAATCCCGCAGGAGACGCCGGATTTGCGGCTTCGGTCCGCACTTCGTGAAATACCCGAACACGACCGCCTTTGTTTGTGCGACGATTCCCGCCTGGATCAGGTGCGTCAGATGGCGGTCCAGCACGCGTGCCTCCTCGTGAACGTCTTCCAGCGCGAGGATCCAGCCGTTCAGCTCCGGCATCCACGGCGTCCCGCAGAGCGTGGTCATGACCGTGAGGTTGGACAGAGCGATCGGCGCGGATATGGGTCCGGCCGCGGAACAGCCGTCCACGGGGACGAGCTTGAGTCTGCGCGGCTCGGTGCGTTTCCGCAGGACGGTGCGGAACGATTCTTTCGCCTCGGGACGTGCCATCGATTCGGGGAATCCGTCCGCCATCGGCGCGCAGACCGGGATCCCCGCGTGTCGGGCGAGCATGGCGAGGTGAAGTGCGGAAATGTCGCTGTACCCGTAGACCGGGAGATTCCGTTCGCGGAGCAACCCGAAGTCGAGCCGGGGCAGGATGTGCGCGCTCCCGAATCCGCCTCGCGTGCACAGGATCAGGTCCACATGCGGATCGTTCAGCAGCGCATGGAAATCTTCCAGGCGCGATTCCGGCGTGCCGCAGCAGTATTTCATCGGGCCGCGTTTGAGCGCGTTCGGCGCGAGCACGGTCTTTACCCCGCGGGATTCCAGAAAGCGGCGCGCCTCCGCGATCCGGGCGGCGTCGGGCAGGCTGGCGGGCGATGTCAGGCCGACGGTGCGGACGGATGCGGGGAAGAGGCGTTCCTGTTTTGCGGACATGCGGCGGGTTCTTTCATAATGTGGGGTAAATGGCGGAAAACGGAAAATACTATAGCTCTTCGCACGTTTTTTTGCAACCCGTCGCGTCGCTTTTTCCGGGAAAAACGCAGCGGTTTCCGCTGGCCCGGCGTTCCCCGGTTCAGAGCAGGGGCGGCGTTGTCTCAGGGAATACGATCTCGCCGTCGCGCTCCACGGCGCGTTCGAGCTTGGCGAAGAGCTGGTTTCTGCCGCGGTTCTTGAGGCATTCCAGGTCGCCGATGATGACCAGCTCGCTGCGGCAGCGCGTGTATGCCACGTTGATGCGGTTGGCGTTGTCCGTGAAGCCGATCCCGTGCCGTTCGCTGCTTCGCACGTACGAGATGATGACCGCCTCGCTTTCCCCGCCCTGGAAGCTGTCCACGGTCGCGATATTTTTCAGCAGGAAGTGGTTCCAGCGGTCCGTCGCGAACCGGCTGGCGAAAATGTCGGAGAACGTTTTCCTCAGCAGCACGATCTGCCGCCGGTACGGGCTGATCACCGTGATGTCCTCCAGCTCATAGCGGTCCAGCATGGACCGGAATACCTCGGCGGCGATCCGGACTTCGCCGGGATTCCAGATGCCGGGGCGGCCGTTTTCGTAGACGAACCGCTCGGCGCGTTTTTTGAGCGGCAGAAGCGATGTGGAGATGATGCGGAGCGTGGATTTCGGGTAGCGCAGCTCGCGTTCGCCGGGCGGCAGCGTGTAATAGTCGGCGTCGGGGTTCGGCAGGAGTTCGGCGTTGTAGAACATCGTGGACGCGAAGCGCAGGAGGCGCGGATTGCGGCAGCGGTAGGAGAGGTTGAGCACGTAGACGGGGAATTTCCGGTAGCTGATGAGCCATTCCATGATGCTCTTCGTCGCGAGCGTGGCGGCCTCGCTGTCATGCGCCGGGTTGTCCCGCAGGATCTCCTCCAGCACGCTTTTGTGCCGGGGGAACGGCGGCAGCTGCCTGTGGTCGCCGAGCAGCACGATGCGGTTTGCCAGGCGCGCGGCCAGGATCGCCTCGTCCGGCGCCGCCATGCCGGCCTCGTCGATCAGGATCACGTCGAATTCGGTGCCGGTCTTCTGGAAGTTCTCGATCGTGTAGTCGCGCAGAAGCCCGGGCAGCGTCCCTGCGAAGATGATGCCCGCGGCTTTCTCACCGCATCGCGAACGGATCTTCCGGTAATTGCCGGGCGTTCCCACCCAATGCCCCTCCATGAGCACGGGGTCCACGTTGTCGCGGTTCCGGGCGCACCGCAGGAACGGCAGGTCCATGATCCGGCGGCAGAGGTTGTCGACCGCCGCGTGCGACGGCGCGCCTACGAGGATGCGCAGCCCCTGCCGCTGCATGCGCCTCACGATCTGCTCCAGCAGGTACGTCTTGCCAGTGCCGGGCGGCCCCTGGATCAGTACGACCTTGTTCGCGCCGGAGCATGCCGCCTCCAGCGCCGCGCGCTGGGGCGCGTTCAGATGGCTGTCGGGAATCGGGGGAGGGCATGGCGGCGCCGAGAAAGGAACGGATGTGACGCCGAGCAGGCATCCTGCCGCCCCGAACGAATCGCGTGTGCCGTTTTCGAGCTCGAGCTTGAGCTCGCGGATGCTGTTCGCATATTGTTCCAGCGGGCTTTTCGGCATCCGTGCGTTCATCCGGGCTTTTTCCTGCTCGAAATCGAGTCTGCGGTCCGTTCTGAGACGTCCCACGATCAGGTCGCCGTCCGCCAGGTCCACGTGCAGGTACCCGACACGCTCGCCGTCGTCCGAACTTACGGACAGCACGTCGTCCTGCCGGACCGGGGCGTCGGAATGCGGCTGGAGCCCGATGACGAACTCATGGTCGGCGGTCCGGAGCAGTTCGGCGTCCGCCAGGCTCAGGGAAAAATCGCGTTCGAGTTCGGCTTGGAGCCGCGCGGAGCGTTCGATGAGTTCCAGGCGCTGTTTCACGCGCCACACTGTCTCGGACCCGATGACGTCACGGCAATTTTTCAGGCAGGCTTCCCCGCCGTCGACCTCGCGCGCATAGGTCCCGTCGAGCGGCAGGACCAGCTGGTCGCCCAGCTCGTCGCCCGCCAGGTCGGCGAGCGCGCTCTGGATGAGCTCGTGCACCTGCTGGGCGCCGAGCGACTTGATGGCTTTCACTGCGCTTTCGGGGAAATACTCCGCGAGGCGGTCGGCGTATTCGTGAAGCTCTTTCAGCTTGAGCTTGGAGTCGGGCGCGGCTTTCCCGTCTTCCTGCATCATCCGGGCGATCTCGCGCATCGCGTCGATCAGCTCCGCAGCCCCGTCGTTCGTGAGCAGCACCGTTTCCTGTTCCTCCCACAATGCCGTCCCGTCGTGTTTGAGGCGGATCAGGAAACTTTTCTCCCATTCCGCAGTCCTCACGCGCAGCCTCGGGCATTCCTCCGTTTCATCCCAGCAGTAGACCCCTTCGGCGTCGGTGCCGCGGTGCCGTGGAAACCTGAGGAGCGTCCCGTTCAGGACCAGGGTGCTTTTCGCGACGGGGAACGGCTGAGGGCAGCAGAGTTTTTCCCAGAGCTCGTAAAACGCCCGCGAGGCCGCATGCGCGGGATTGCGCGAAAACATGCGTGCGCGCTCCATCAGATAACTTTCAATGATTTGGGCCTCGGGGGAATCCATGAACTGTATTGTTCCTTGCTGTTGTTGGGCGGCGGACGGGAAAGGGGTTCGCCGACATGCCTGCGGGATAATATAGGTCCCCGCGGGCGAAAAGTCAAGGCGGAACGGCTGAAATGATGAAAAGTGGACTCTATGCCGGAGGGTGTTTCTGCTGCTTGTTTTGGGATTATCGAGGCTTTTGCGACCGGATCTCGCAGGCTGATCGGATGCAGGGAAATGGGGGCTTTTTTCCCGTTGTCTCCGTGTCCCAGGTGCTTTAGCAAGTTCGTTTTGAGTTCAATACGTCAGGAATTGAATGATTTTTCCGTTTTTCGATCAGTTTTTTTTGAAAAATGTGTTTGACAACTTTGGAAACACGCATTATATTAAACACATAGACAAAACTTGGACCACTCGGGCCTGAGTAGACAACTACCTAAACTTAATTCAAGAAAGGCATTTCTCAAATGAAGAAAATGATCCTTGCTGCCGGCGCCATCGTCGCCGCCGCCATCGTCACCAGCTGCGCTGGCGTCGCCACCAACAACGGCATGCCCGCTCCCGCAATGCTCGGCATGAACCTCTTCTCCAACATCTCCGCCAACGCCCTGGTCGGCGATGTCAACGAAGCCGACTACACCATCGTGAAGTCCGGCGTCTCCGCTGAAGGCACCTTCACCAGCTTCTTCGGCGCTGTCAACATGGGCGATGTCTCCTTCGAGACCCTCAAGAAGGATGCTCTCAAGGGCACCGATGCCAATGACATCACCGACGTCCGCGTCGACTACAAGATGAACTGCATCTGCGGTATCAACACCGTCACCGTCACGCTCTCCGGCACGGCGATCAAGTACAAAAAGTAATTCGATCTGAATTCGATTCTGTACTTTTTTCCCGGGCTCTCCAGCAGGGCCCGGGATTTTTTTCAAGGCTTCACGTTTGCCTGGAGCTTCCGCCGGAGACTTTTCCGCCGGTATTCTCCCCGGAAAACCTGAAACATGTCCCGGACAAACGTGAGCCCTTGAACTTGCGCCGCCCTGATTATCGCGGCGTTCGGTCCTGGACCGGTCATGGGATTGCCGGCAAACGTCCGGCAGATTCCGGGAAAAATCGGAAAAAAACCGAAAAAAAAGCCGAAAGAGGCTTGCATTTCCCGGAATCCATGATATATTATCTTTTCATTACGCTTCAAAAACAAGGCGTCCGCTTCATTTTTGAACGTGATGATGTGTTGCCTACGTAGCTCAGCTGGTAGAGCGCATCCTTGGTAAGGATGAGGTCCCCGGTTCGATTCCGGGCGTAGGCTCCACTTTCCCCCGGATGATACAGCTTAAACCTTTACTTCAACACATAAACTAAAACTGAACATTCGGCGCAACCGCCGAAAAACTCCAAGGAGATCAGGAAATGGCAAAGGAAACGTTTGCAAGAACGAAACCGCACGTCAACGTCGGTACCATCGGTCACGTCGACCACGGCAAAACCACTCTTACCGCTGCGATCACGCATGTCCAGAACATGAAGGGTCTCGCAGACTACATCCCCTACGACCAGGTTGCCAAGGCTTCCGAGTCCCAGGGCCGCCGCGACGCCACCAAGATTCTGACGATTGCCACCTCCCACGTTGAATACCAGAGCGACAACCGCCACTATGCGCACGTCGACTGCCCCGGTCACGCCGACTACGTCAAGAACATGATCACCGGCGCTGCCCAGATGGACGGCGCGATCCTCGTGATCGACGGCGCTGACGGCGTCATGCCCCAGACCAAGGAACACGTCCTCCTCGCCAAGCAGGTCGGCGTGCCCCGCATCGTCGTTTTCCTCAACAAGATGGACCTCGCCGATCCCGAACTCGTCGAACTCATCGAAATGGAAGTCCGCGAGCTCCTCTCCAAGTACGGTTTCGACGGCGACAACACCCCGATCGTCAAGGGCGCCGCTTTCCCGGCCCTGAAAGCCACTTCTCCCGATGATCCCGCCTGCAAGTGCATCCAGGAGCTCATGGACGCCATCGATACCTGGATTCCGGATCCCGTCCGCGACATCGATAAGCCTTTCCTCATGCCGATCGAAGACGTGTTCAGCATTGAAGGCCGCGGCACCGTCGTCACCGGCCGTGTCGAACGCGGCGTTGTCAAGGTCAACGATCCCGTCGAAATCGTCGGTATCCATGAGACCGCCAAGACCGTCGTCACCGGCGTTGAAATGTTCCGCAAGAGCCTCGATCAGGGCCAGGCCGGCGACAACATCGGCTGCCTCCTCCGCGGCACCAAGAAGGAAGACGTCCAGCGCGGCCAGGTCCTCGCGAAGCCGGGTTCCATCACCCCGCACACGAAGTTCACCGCCACGATCTACGTCCTCTCCGACAAGGAAGGCGGCCGCAAGACCCCGTTCATGAACGGCTATCGTCCGCAGTTCTACT